>Ga0213826_1000060_pt1 | contig 201039 bp, 171 predicted proteins | sample MC6MC0899MG_FD_180668 | JGI IMG/M metagenome (GOLD analysis project Ga0213826, IMG submission 180668) | Enriched soil aggregate microbial communities from Iowa State University, Ames, United States - MC6-MC0899-MG | ecosystem: Environmental > Terrestrial > Soil > Unclassified | place: USA... | reverse complement strand
GCTAAGGGTTAACATCCGCAACCCTTGAAAACCGACGTTCTCCAGCACACCTTTGTTTTGCCAGGAGCACGTCTACCCCGGTAATGAATTAAGGTAGCCCTGGATGCCAGCCGTCAAAGTTAAAGAGAACGAACCCTTCGACGTAGCTCTGCGTCGTTTCAAGCGCTCCTGCGAAAAAGCCGGTGTACTGGCTGAAGTTCGTAGCCGCGAGTTTTACGAGAAGCCGACCGCCGAGCGTAAGCGCAAAGCAGCTGCTGCTGTTAAGCGTCACGCCAAGAAAGTACAGCGCGAACAGCGCCGCGCCGTTCGTCTGTACTAATACAGACGTTCTACGCAAAGCTTCTGCCCTGCCCGGCTAACCGCCGGGTGATGGCAGCGGTCGTTTCAAACTTGAGCAGCTAGCTCAAGGCCCCGCACAAGCTTCACGCGAAGTGCACAGGGCAACCTGCCTGAAACGTCAGAGCTGGTCTTTCTTGCTGTATGACCAGACGTGCACGTCCGACTGACGGGCCCTTAGGGGCTGGCGACGAGCACACATTTCCCTCGCACTTCCCCAAGCATCACCTGCCCCGTTCGGCGCGTGAGCGATTAGACTTGCCAGTTGCCAGATGACGAGACTGCCATGGCCGGGCTGATTCCCCAGAGTTTCATTGACGACCTGATCAACCGCCTCGACATCGTCGACGTGGTGAGTTCGCGCGTCCAGCTGAAAAAAACCGGCAAAAACTACTCGGCCTGCTGCCCGTTCCATAAAGAGAAGACACCTTCCTTCACGGTCAGCCCCGACAAGCAGTTCTACTACTGCTTCGGCTGCGGGGCTGGCGGCAACGCCCTGGGCTTCGTCATGGACCACGACAACCTGGACTTCCCCCAGGCTGTCGAAGAACTGGCCCGCGCCGCTGGCATGGAAGTGCCCCGCGAGCAAGGCCGCCGCGACCAGAAGCCTCGCCAGCCAACCGACTCGCCGCTGTACCCGCTGCTGGACGCCGCCTCGGAGTTCTACCGCCAGGCCCTGCGCAGCCACCCGACCCGCAAGGCCGCGGTGGACTATCTCAAGGGCCGCGGCCTGTCCGGGGAGATCGCTCGCGATTTCTGCCTGGGCTTCGCCCCGCCCGGCTGGGACAACCTGCTCAAGCACCTGGGTGCTGACGCCCTGCAGCAAAAGGTGATGATCGATGCCGGCCTGCTGATCGAAAACGCCGAAAGCGGCAAGCGCTACGACCGCTTCCGCGACCGGGTGATGTTCCCCATTCGCGACAGCCGCGGGCGCATCATCGCCTTCGGTGGCAGGGTACTGGGCGACGACAAGCCCAAGTACCTGAACTCCCCGGAAACCCCGGTGTTCCACAAGGGCCAGGAACTGTACGGGCTGTACGAGGCGCGCAAGCACAACCGCAACCTCGACGAAATCATCGTCGTCGAGGGCTACATGGACGTCATCGCCCTGGCTCAACAGGGCCTGCGCAATGCCGTGGCGACCCTTGGCACCGCCACCAGCGAAGAGCACCTCAAGCGCCTGTTCCGGGTAGTGCCCAGCGTGCTGTTCTGCTTCGACGGCGACCAGGCCGGGCGCAAGGCCGCCTGGCGTGCACTGGAGTCGACCCTGTCGAACCTGCAGGACGGCCGCCGCGCCCGCTTCCTGTTCCTGCCCGAAGGCGAAGACCCGGACAGCCTGGTGCGCGCCGAAGGTACCGATGCCTTCAGGGCCCGCATCAACCAGCACGCCCAGCCGCTGGCCGACTACTTCTTCGAGCAACTGGGCGTTGAAGCCGACCCGCGATCGCTGGAAGGCAAGGCGCACATGGCGACCCTGGCCGCACCGTTGATCGAAAAGATCCCTAGCGCCAACCTGCGCCAACTGATGCGCAACCGCCTGAAGGAAATCACCGGCCTGGACCCGCAGCAGGTCGAGCAACTGGCCCAACAAGCGCCAGCGGCCAGCGGTGTGCCGGACTACGACCCTGGCTACGACTACGACGCCATGGCCAGCTACACCCCTGACTACGGCGACATGCCGCAGCACGACTTCGTCCCCGCTCAGCAGGAGCAGGCGTGGAAGCCGAACAAGGGCGGGGGCAAAAAGCAGTGGAGCGACAAACCCTGGGACAAGAATCGCAAAGGCGGCAAAGCCTGGCAGCAACGAGATGAAGCGCCACCGCGCGTGCCAGCCCCGGTCGAGCCGCCTACCCTGGCCGCCCTGCGCACGCTGCTGCACCACCCGTTGCTGGCCGGCAAGGTGGAAGATGCCAGCCACTTTGCCGACGAAGAACACCTGTACAGCCAGCTGCTGGTGTCATTGATCGAAGCCGCACAGAAAAATCCTGGGCTAAGCTCAATGCAGTTGATCGCACGCTGGCATGGCACCGAACAGGGCCGCCTGCTGCGGGCCCTGGCGGAAAAGGAATGGCTGATCGTAGCCGACAACCTTGAACAACAGTTTTTCGACACTATAACTAGCTTGTCCGCCCGCCAACGCGAGCGCAGCCTGGAACAACTGCTCAGGAAATCACGTCAAAGTGAGTTGACCAGCGAGGAAAAAACCCAGCTCCTCGCCCTGCTGAGCCGGAATGTTCCCGCACAAACGCCGACCTCATCTGGCGCGTGAGGCCCATGCTCGGGTATAATCCTCGGCTTGTTTTTTGCCCGCCAAGACCTTCAGTGGATAGGGTGTTATGTCCGGAAAAGCGCAACAGCAGTCTCGTATCAAAGAGTTGATCACCCGCGGTCGTGAGCAGGGCTACCTGACTTACGCGGAGGTCAACGACCACCTGCCTGAGGATATTTCAGATCCTGAACAGGTGGAAGACATCATCCGCATGATCAACGACATGGGGATCAACGTATTCGAGAGTGCTCCGGATGCGGATGCCCTTCTGTTGGCGGAAGCCGACACCGACGAAGCCGCGGCCGAAGAAGCCGCTGCTGCGTTGGCGGCAGTTGAAACCGATATCGGCCGCACGACCGACCCGGTGCGCATGTACATGCGTGAAATGGGTACCGTCGAGCTTCTGACCCGCGAAGGCGAGATCGAAATCGCCAAGCGTATCGAGGAAGGCATCCGTGAAGTCATGGGCGCCATCGCTCACTTCCCGGGCACTGTCGATTACATTCTCGGCGAATATGACCGCGTCACCACCGAGGGCGGCCGCCTGTCGGACGTGCTCAGCGGTTACATCGACCCTGACGACAACATCGCCGCGCCGACCGAAGAGGTGCCGATCCCTGGCGCCAAGGCCGCAGCTGCGAAGGAAGAGTCTGACGACGAAGAGGAAGAAGCCGAGAGCAGTGACGACGAGGAAGAGACCGAGAGCGGTCCGGACCCGGTAGTCGCAGCCCAACGTTTCGGTGCGGTATCCGACCAGCTTCAGGCGACCTTCAAGGTCGTGAAGAAGCACGGTCGTGCCCACAAGGAAAGCATCGCGGCCCTGCAAGCCCTCGCCGACCTGTTCATGCCTATCAAGCTGGTACCCAAGCAGTTCGAGGTCCTGGTAGAGCGTGTTCGTGATGCCCTGAACCGTCTGCGTCAGCAAGAGCGCGCCATCATGCAGCTGTGCGTGCGTGATGCCCGCATGCCGCGTGCCGACTTCCTGCGCATGTTCCCGAGCAACGAAACCGACCAGACCTGGAGCGGTGACCTGGCCAAGCGCAACACCAAATGGGCTGCTGCCCTGGGTGAAAAGGACGCCGCCATCGTCGCTTGCCAGCAGAAGCTGATCGACCTTGAGACCGAAACCGGCCTGACCCTTGCCGAGATCAAGGACATCAACCGTCGCATGTCGATCGGTGAAGCCAAGGCCCGTCGCGCCAAGAAAGAAATGGTCGAGGCGAACCTGCGTCTGGTGATCTCCATCGCCAAGAAGTACACCAACCGTGGCCTGCAGTTCCTCGACCTGATCCAGGAAGGCAACATCGGCTTGATGAAGGCGGTGGACAAGTTCGAATACCGTCGCGGCTACAAGTTCTCGACCTACGCCACCTGGTGGATCCGTCAGGCGATCACCCGTTCGATCGCCGACCAGGCACGCACCATCCGTATTCCGGTGCACATGATCGAGACGATCAACAAGCTCAACCGTATTTCCCGCCAGATGCTGCAGGAAATGGGTCGCGAACCAACCCCGGAAGAGCTGGGCGAGCGCATGGAAATGCCTGAGGACAAGATCCGCAAGGTACTGAAGATCGCCAAAGAGCCGATCTCCATGGAAACCCCGATCGGTGACGACGAAGATTCGCACCTGGGCGACTTCATCGAGGATTCGACCATGCAGTCCCCGATCGACGTGGCCACGGTCGAAAGCCTCAAGGAAGCCACCCGTGACGTGCTCTCGGGCCTGACTGCACGCGAAGCCAAGGTGCTGCGCATGCGCTTCGGTATCGACATGAACACCGACCACACCCTCGAAGAGGTGGGTAAGCAGTTTGACGTAACGCGTGAGCGGATCCGTCAGATCGAAGCGAAGGCGTTGCGCAAACTGCGCCACCCGACTCGCAGCGAGCATCTGCGCTCCTTCCTCGACGAGTGATGACAAAACCCCGGCCCAGGCCGGGGTTTTTCTTTTCTGCCTTTTGAAACACTCGCGGTCCCTGTAGGAGCAGCCTTGTGCTGCGAAGAGGCCATCCGGGTCACCGTACACCTCCGCCCATACGGCGCTTTCGCAGCACAAGGCTGCTCCTACACATATCTCGCTTACCCCACGCTTGCGCAATGCCCGTCTACACTCGACGTCAGACCCCAAAAAGTGCGAGGCCGCTATGCCGCTCATGCCGGCCATTCTGCTGCTGCTCCTGATTTTGTGGAACACAACGGCCGGCGCCCTGACCCTGACAGACGAGGAGAAAGCCTGGCTGGCTGCCCACCAACAGCTAAGCCTGGGCGTAGACGCCTCTTGGCCACCGTTCGAGTTTCGCGACCAGGAGGGCCGGTACCAGGGATTGGCCGCCGATTACATCGCCGCGATCCAGCAACGCCTGGGCGTGACGCTCAAACCGGTCGAGCCCAGCAGCTGGACCGAGGTACTGGCGCAAGCGCGGGAAAACCGCATCGACCTGCTGCCCGGCATCATGTCCACCCCCGAACGCCAAGGCTACCTGGCCTTCACCCGCCCGTACCTCGACTTCCCCATCGTCATCCTCGCCCACAAAGGCGGCGCACAACCGCGCAAACTGGACGACCTGTACGGCCTGAAGATAGCCGTGGTCGAAAACTACGCCCCGCACGAACTGCTGCGTACCCATCACCCCGACCTCAACCTGGTGGCACTGCCCAATGTGAGCTCCACCTTGCAGGCCTTGGCCACCGATCAGGTGGACGCCGTGGTCGGCGACCTCGCTTCAAGCATCTGGAGCCTGCGCCAGCTCAAGCTCGATGGGCTCTACGTCAGTGGCGAAACGCCCTACCGCTACCAGTTGGCCATGGCCGCACCACGCGACAACAAAGTGCTGGTGGGCATTCTGGACAAAGTCATGGCCGACATGAGCAGCGGCGAAGTCAGCCAGATCCAGCAGCGCTGGGTGGGTAATGTGGTCGACCAACGGATGTTCTGGTCTGACCTGCTGGTGTATGGCCTGCCAACGGTGCTGTTGCTGATGGCCGTGCTGGCCGTGGTGATCCGAATCAACCGTCGGCTCAGCTCGGAAATTTCCCGGCGTATAGCACTGGAGCAGGAGCTGCGCAGCAGCGAGTACCACTACCGCGGACTGGTCGAGAGCCTGTCCGCCATCGCCTGGGAAGCCGATGCCAACGACTTTACCTACAGCTACGTCTCCCCACATGCCGAAGACTTGCTTGGCTACCCGCTGAGCGACTGGCTCAGGCCGGGCTTCTGGCGCAGCATCCTGCACCCGGAGGACGCCCTCTGGGCCCAGGCCTACTGCGACAGCGAAACCGCAGCCGGACGCGACCATAGCCTGGACTATCGGGTAATCCGGGCTGACGGCCAGCCCCTGTGGGTACGCAATATCGTCAGCATGATCGAACACGGGCACCAGCCGGTGATGCGCGGGCTGATGATCGACATCAGCGAAACCAAGCGTACCGAGGACGCCCTGCGCCTTTCCGAACAAAAGTTTGCCTCGGTGTTCCAGCAGTGCCCCGACATTCTGCTGATCGCCCGCCACAGCGACGGCTGCCTGCTGGAGGTGAACGAAGCCTTCGAAGAGCAGATCGGCCTGACCGCGGGACAGGTGCTTGGCCGCAGCGCTACGGATCTGCACCTGTGGGGTGTCGAAGGCTCCGGCCCCCCGCTGCTTGAGCGCCTGCACCAAGGCGGCATCCGCAACCTGGAAATGAGCTTCCGGCGCAGCAATGGCCAACTGTTCACCGGCCTCACCTCGGCCGAAACCTTCGAACTCGACGGCACCCCGGCACTGGTGGTGGCGGTGCGCGACATCAGCCAGCTCAAGGAAACCCAGGGGCAGTTGCAAACCTCGGAAGAGAAATTCGCCAAGGCGTTCCACGCTTCGCCCGACGGCCTGCTGCTGTCGCGCCAGAGCGACGGTTTGCTGCTTGAGGTGAACGAAGGCTTCTGCCGCCTCACAGGCTACGACCTCAACCCGACCATCGACCAGACCTCGCTTGACCTGGGTATCTGGGTCGACCTCAACGAACGCAAACGCATGGTCGACCAGCTCAACCGCGACGGCTTCGTGCGCGACTTCACCTGCCACATCCGCCGCAGCGACGGGCAGATCCGCCTGTGCGAGCTGTCCGCCAGGCCCCTGCCGATTGCCGGTGTCGACTGCATGCTGACCATCGCCCGCGACATCACCGAGCGCCACCTGATGCAGGAAAAACTGCAGCTGGCCGCCACCGTGTTCGAGAACACCGCCGAAGGCGTGCTGATCACCGACATCGACCAACGCATCAGTGCCGTCAACCGCGCCTTCAGCGAAATCACCGGCTACAGCGAGATCGAAGCCCTCGGCCAGACCCCGCGCCTGCTTGCCTCCGGCCAGCACGACAGCGCCTTCTATGCCGCCATGTGGCACCAGCTTACTGCCGAGGGCCACTGGCAAGGTGAGATCTACAACAAGCGCAAGAACGGCGAACTGTACCCCGGCTGGCTGACCATCAGTGCGGTGCGCAACAGCGAACGCGAGATCACCCACTTCGTTGCCGTGTTCGCCGACATTTCCAGCCTCAAGCACGCCCAGGCCAAGCTCGACTACCAGGCCCACCACGACCCGCTGACGGGCCTGCCGAACCGTGCCTTGTTCGAGAACCGCCTGCAGGCCGTGCTCACTTGCGCGCAGGTGTCCAACCGCCAGGGCGCGGTGCTGTTCCTTGACCTCGACCGCTTCAAACACATCAACGACAGCCTTGGCCACCCGGTCGGCGACCTGCTGCTCAAGGGCATAGCACAGCGCCTGAAAGAACAGGTGCGGGACGTCGACACCGTGGCCCGCCTGGGCGGCGACGAGTTCATCATTCTGCTGCCCGGCCTGCACAAGCCCAGTGACGCCAGCACCATCGCCAACAAGCTGCTGGCCTGCTTTGTCGCACCGTTCCAGGCCGGTGAGCACGAGTTCTTCACCAGCGCCAGCATCGGCATCAGCCTATATCCGCAGGACGGCACCGACGTGGCCACGCTGATCCGCAACGCCGACGCTGCCATGTACCGCTCCAAAGCCAAAGGCCGCAACCGCGTCGAAGCCTACACCCGCGACCTGACCGCCCAGGCCAGCGAGCGCATCGCCCTGGAGCACGAGCTACGCCGCGCCGTCGAACGCAACGAAATGAGCCTGTGCTTCCAGCCCAAGCTCAGCCTCAAGACCCAGAACCTGGTAGGCGCCGAGGCGCTGATCCGCTGGAGCCACCCGACCTTTGGTGAAGTGCCGCCAGAGCACTTCATCCACCTGGCAGAAGAGAACGGCACCATCCTCCAGCTCGGCGACTGGGTACTGGAACAAGCCTGCCGGCAGATGCAGGCCTGGAAGCAGCACTACGAACCCTTCGGCCCATTGTCGATCAACCTCGCCGGCGCCCAGCTTCGCCAGCCACACCTGGCCCGGCGCATCGAACAGTTGCTCAAGCACTACCAGCTCAAGGCGGGTGACCTGCAACTGGAGATCACCGAAAACTTCATCATGAGCCAGGCGGAAGAAGCACTGGCCGTGCTGTACCAGCTGAAAAAGCTGGGCGTGCAGCTGGCCATCGACGACTTTGGCACCGGCTATTCATCGCTGAGCTATCTCAAGCGCCTGCCACTGGACATTCTGAAGATCGACAAGTCGTTCATCCGCGGCCTGCCCGACGACCCCCACGACGCCGCCATCGCCCGTGCGATCATTGCCCTGGGCCGCAGCATGCAACTGACCATCATTGCCGAGGGCGTGGAAAACCAGGCTCAGCAACGCTTCCTGGCGGCCGAGGGCTGCGAGCAGATCCAGGGCTACATCGTCAGCCTGCCGCTGCCGCCAGGCGAGTTCGCGGCAACGTTTCTTCGCATAGCACTATCGGATCTTTCAGATGGCACAGGTGCGAAACCCTCGTTATAATCCGGCCACTTACTGAGGGCCTATAGCTCAGTTGGTTAGAGCAGAGGACTCATAATCCTTTGGTCCACGGTTCAAGTCCGTGTGGGCCCACCAAATACCAGAAAGCCGCGCGATTCCGCGGCTTTTTCATGCCTATCGATCAGCCGCGCCGTTATGCCCGCTTCTTCGATACGCTATTTGCCTGCGTCTCAGGCAACCGAAGTGCTTCCCAACCCTTCATGGCCAGGCCAACTGTCTTCGGCACCGGTTTTTCGCCCTTACGGTAATAAGCCAACATACGCCTGCTCAGCCCTAGCTCTTCAGCTGCTCGATCCAACGTCAGCTCATGTTTGGCCATCCAGCTCCAGATGAGCTCGTGTGAACACTCCCCCGTCCGCGAAGGTGAGCAGCAATGAAGCGGGGCCCACCACGGTTACCTCGGTCAGCTGGAAATGCTTGTTGGTCATGGATTCAACTCCTCCCACATTGCTACCAGTCGAGCCCTGTTTCGCGAAGCCCATTCAAGTGCCTTACTTGCGGCCCACCGAGGCCGTCAATGGATACAGTGCAATGGTTGCACCAGACAGTATTATTCGAGCATCCCGCCCACAGCTCCGGAAATGTAACTCTTCTTACTCACCTCTTGACCGCATCTCGACCTGCCGCGGGTTGTAGAAGGTCATGCCAGCCGGAATATCCCGCGTAACCAACGACATCGCGCCAATCACCACGTCGTCGCCAATATCGATGCAGTCGGCAACGATGCAACTGTTAGCCCCCATGCTCACGTTGTCGCCAATGCGCAGCGCGTAATCGTCCAACCCTAGTGTCTTGATACCGATCGAGCAGTTCTGCCGGACGAAGAAGTTGCGCCCGATGCTCACGTGTCGGGTAATTACTACCCCCGGCAGGTGCGCGATGCGCAGACCGGGTGCGATCTGTGCGCCGATGTCGATGTCCAGCGCGTACTTGAGGTTGAGCCGCTGTTGCATGCGCCGGGCGTGACGCCGGAGCAGGCCGCCGCGGGCGTCGAGGTACTGGGCCAAGCGGAAGGCAAACAGAAAGCGTAGCTTGTTGTCCTTGCGTGCACGGCGCAGCACGTTGAACAGCAGGCTTATACGGCGCCCGGGCCTTTTCTTGTTGGCGACCTCCAGTCGCCAGCATTCGAGCAGGTGGTCGAGGTTCACGCTGAGGTTCCCGTTGAGCTAGCGCTTCATCATGCCGAAGGCACAGCCACCAGGCCAGCGCAGTCGTTGTAGGAGCGCGTCGGATTGTTCAGCTGTGCCCGGCCTTGCCCTGATTGGCACTCGCTGGCTAGGCTAGCAGGCCAACCGTAGAGACTCGCCATGTCGGATTCCCGCTCTATCACGCTGGATGAAATCGATCGCCAGCTGATCGCCCTGCTGCAAATCAACGCCCGCGAAAGCGTCGCCACCCTCGCGCGCCAGCTGGGCATCGCCCGCACCACCGTCAACTCGCGCCTGGAACGGCTGGAGAAGAACAAGGTCATCTCAGGCTATGGCGTGCGCTTGGGTCAGAGTGTGATGGGTGGCGGGCTGCAAGCGTACGTGGGGATCAAGGTGCAGCCGCGCTCCGGGAAGGAAGTGGTACGCCGTCTGAGTGCCATGGGCCAGGTGCAGCAGCTGTGTGCAGTAAGCGGCGAATTCGACTATGTGGCCTGGCTGCGTACGGACTCGCCCGAGCAACTGGACCAGCTGCTCGACCAGATCGGCAGTGTCGACGGGGTGGAAAAAACCACCACGTCGATCATTCTCAGCAGCAAGGTGGATCGCGGTCAGCCAATCTGAGCGACATCCTCCAGCACCGTCAATATCTTGAGTGAAACGCTGTATCGACCGATCGAGGCCTATACCTGCGTTACTTGCTGCAATTCATTCGTGCTGAGGCGTAGCGTCAATGCGTAATAGGCTGGTTAGAGGCCGGATTGACAGGCCTCACCACCTCTTCCAAACTATACGCAGATAACGTACACAGCATGGACGCCGTTTTTGTTGAGCTTCCCCCGTTCGAACGTCATCGTCCCAGTTACCTGAGCGACGAAGACTTTCGCTCCTTGCAACAGTTTTTGTTGAAGAATCCGCTTGCTGGAGATTTGATCCAAGGTACAGGTGGCCTCCGGAAGCTGCGATTTTCGGACTCCCAACGCCAAAAGGGCAAGCGGGGCGGTATCCGCGTCATCTACTACTTCTGGCTTCCGGGGACTCAATTCTGGCTGTTTACCCTATACGGCAAAGGCATGCAGGATGACTTGACCGACTCCCAGCGAAAAGCTCTGAGAACCATGCTCGAACGCGAATACCTGTCGAGGACCCACCATGCCACGCAACCTGTTCACTGAACTCACTGAAGGCTTCGACGCCTTGGCCGAAGAACGCCAAGGCAAGAAGACCCTGCGCTCGCACAAAGTCAGCTCCATCGAACTGGCCCCCTTGGCGCCTAATGAACTGTTGGAACTGCGCCAGCGCCTCAACATGTCCAGGGCACTGTTCGCGAACTGTCTACGGACCAACGCCAGAACACTGGAGAACTGGGAGCAAGGCCGTTCCAGACCTAATGCGCAGGCTGTTGCGCTCATTCGCCTTGTGCAGAAATACCCCGAGACCGTGGATCACCTCGCATCCCTTATCTGATTCATCATAATTGATCTTTTATTAGTAAATATGACGAATAAAGCTACATTCAGACACCACTCTGAACCTTAATTACGAACGCCCTACTCCCTAAAATGACCACCAGGCATCTCCTATACTCAGGCTCCGCTCCCCGCGCAGCCTCTCTGGCAAGGTCACTTCATGAACAAGAAAAACCGCCACCCCGCCGACGGCAAGCAGCCCATCACCATCTTTGGTCCGGACTTCCCCTTCGCCTTCGACGACTGGCTGGAACACCCCGCAGGCCTGGGCAGCATTCCAGCCGAGCGCCAGGGTGAAGAAGTGGCCATCGTGGGTGCCGGTATCGCCGGCCTGGTGGCGGCCTACGAGCTGATGAAACTGGGCTTGAAGCCGGTGGTGTACGAAGCCTCCAAGCTGGGTGGCCGGCTGCGTTCGCAAGCCTTCAACGGCACCGACGGGATCATCGCCGAACTCGGCGGCATGCGTTTCCCGGTGTCGTCCACGGCGTTCTATCACTACGTGGACAAGCTGGGCCTGGAGACCAAGCCCTTCCCCAACCCCCTGACCCCGGCCTCGGGCAGCACAGTGATCGACCTGGAAGGCCAGACCTACTACGCCGAAAAAACCACCGACCTGCCCAAGCTGTTCCACGAAGTGGCCGACGCCTGGGCCGACGCCCTGGAAAGTGGCGCCCAGTTCGCCGACATCCAGCAAGCTATCCGCGACCGCGATGTACCGCGGCTCAAGGAGTTGTGGAACAAGCTGGTGCCGCTGTGGGACGACCGCACCTTCTACGACTTCGTGGCCACCTCGCGCTCGTTCGCCAAACTGAGCTTCCAGCACCGCGAAGTGTTCGGCCAGGTCGGCTTTGGCACCGGCGGATGGGACTCGGACTTCCCCAACTCGATGCTGGAAATCTTCCGCGTGGTGATGACCAACTGCGACGACCACCAGCACCTGGTCGTCGGCGGTGTGGAGCAGGTGCCGCAAGGTATCTGGCGCCATGTGCCCGAGCGCTGCGCCCACTGGCCGGAGGGCACCAGCCTCAGCGGCCTGCATGGCGGCGCGCCGCGCACCGGGGTCAAGCGCATTGCCCGTGCCGCCGATGGCCGCCTGGCGGTCACCGACAACTGGGGCGACACCCGGCACTACGGCGCCGTGCTCGCCACCTGCCAGACCTGGCTGCTGACCACCCAGATCGACTGCGAGGAATCGCTGTTCTCGCAAAAAATGTGGATGGCCCTGGACCGCACCCGCTACATGCAATCGTCGAAGACGTTCGTCATGGTCGACCGGCCGTTCTGGAAGGACAAGGACCCGCAAACCGGCCGCGACCTGATGAGCATGACCCTCACCGACCGCCTCACCCGCGGCACCTACCTGTTCGACAACGGCGACGACAAGCCGGGGGTCATCTGCCTGTCCTACGCCTGGATGAGCGACGCGCTGAAGATGCTGCCGCACCCGGTGGAAAAGCGCGTGCAGCTGGCCCTGGATGCGCTGAAGAAGATCTACCCCAAGACCGATATCGCCGGGCACATCATCGGCGACCCGATCACCATTTCCTGGGAGGCCGACCCGCACTTCCTCGGCGCCTTCAAGGGCGCCCTGCCGGGCCACTACCGCTACAACCAGCGCATGTACGCGCACTTCATGCAGCAAGACATGCCTGCCGAGCAGCGCGGCATGTTCATCGCCGGTGACGACGTGTCGTGGACCCCGGCGTGGGTGGAAGGCGCGGTGCAGACGTCGCTGAATGCGGTGTGGGGTATCATGAACCACTTCGGTGGCCAGACCCACCCGGACAACCCCGGCCCGGGCGATGTGTTTGACGAGATCGGCCCGATCGCCCTCGCAGACTGACACAAGGAGGCACCATGCGCATTGCTCTGTTCCAGGGCGCCCCCAAGCCACTGGACGTGCCCGGCAACTTGCAACGGCTGCGCCACCAGGCGCAGTTGGCAGCCGACCGCGGCGCCCAGTTGCTGGTGTGCCCGGAAATGTTCCTGACCGGCTACAACATCGGCCTGGCCCAGGTCGAGCGGTTGGCCGAAGCCGACGATGGCCCGGCGGCGATGGACGTGGTGGAAATAGCCCAGGCGCACCGCATCGCGATCGTCTATGGCTACCCCGAGCGTGGTGATGATGGGGCGCTCTACAACAGTGTGCAGTTGATCGACGCGCACGGGCGCAGCCTGTGTAACTACCGCAAGACTCACCTGTTCGGTGAGCTGGACCGCGCGATGTTCAGCGCAGGCCCAGACCACTTCCCGGTGGTGGAACTGGACGGCTGGAAAGTCGGCCTGCTGATCTGTTACGACATCGAGTTCCCGGAGAACGCCCGACGCCTGGCGTTGGGTGGTGCCGAACTGATCCTGGTGCCGACGGCGAACATGGCCCCGTACGACTTCGTCTGCCAGGTGACCGTGAGGGCGCGGGCGCAGGAAAACCAGTGCTACCTGGTGTATGCCAATTATTGCGGCTCGGAAGACGAGATCCAGTATTGCGGGCAGAGCAGCATCATCGGCCCTGATGGCAGCCTGCTGGCCATGGGTGGGCGGGATGAATGCCTGTTGCTGGCGGAACTGGAGCATGAACAGGTGGTGCAGGGGCGGGAGGCATTTCCTTACCTGACAGACCTGCGCCAGGAACTGCACCTGCGTAAAAGCTGACGTCCCATTCGCGGGCATGCCCGCTCCCACAGGATTGGTGTCAGTCTGCAAGCCACACCATACCTGTAGGAGCGGGCGCGCCCGCGAAGAGGCCGGGCCTGCTCATACAAATGGGTTAGCATGAACACCTACCCGGAGTTTCCATGCCTGACACCACCCGCCACCTCACCCTCGCCAACGGCCTGCAGCTGAGCCTGCGCCACGCCCCGCGCCTTAAGCGCTCGGCCGCCGCATTGCGGGTGCACGCGGGCAGCCATGACGCTCCCGCCAGGTGGCCCGGCCTGGCCCACTTCCTTGAACACCTTTTCTTCCTTGGCACCGCGCAGTTCCCCCTGAACGACGGCCTGATGCGCTACGTCCAGGCCCTCGGTGGCCAGGTCAACGCCAGCACCCGGGAACGCGCCACCGATTTTTTCTTCGAAGTGCCGACCAATGCATTGGCCGGGGGCCTTGAGCGCCTGTGCCAGATGCTGGCCGAACCGGACCTGGGCATCGAGCGCCAACGCCGCGAACGCGAAGTGATCCACGCCGAATTCATTGCCTGGTCGCGCAACCCGCAGGCTCAGCAGCAGTTCGCCTTGCTGCAATCGGTTTCGCCGGGCCATCCGCTAGGCGCTTTTCACGCTGGTAACCGGCACACCCTGGCCTTGCAGAATGCTGCCTTCCAGCACGCCCTCAAAGGCTTTCACCAACGGTATTACCAGGGCGGCCAGATGACCCTGAGCCTGTGTGGCCCACAGTCGCTGGATGAAATGGAGCAGCTAGGCAGGCAACATGCCAGCCTGTTCGCCACGGGCACGCAGGCGCCACAAACGCTGCCGCCGCCACTGTCGCCACCGAACGCGCGCCTGGTGTTCACCCATGAAAAGCTCCCGGCAGGTGCCGAGCAGGCCCTGGAATTACTGATCAGTTGCCTGGGCGACAACCGCCCGGGTACCTGGCTGCATGCGCTGCGCCAACGCGGCTGGCTGCAAAGCTTCAAGGCCGAGAGGCTGTACAGCTTCTCCGGGCAGTTACTTTGGCACATCGACCTGCAGCTCAGCGCAAGCGCCAAACCGGACGAAGCAGATGCCCTGCTGCAGGGTTGGTTCAGCTTCATCCGCCAGGCCGACCTTGAGCAGATGAACCACGCATTCGGCCTGCTGCAGCTCAGCCGTGAACGCAGCGCCGGCGCGCTTGAGCTGGCTCGCCGGGACAGCACGGGCCAGCCGTTCGCCAAGCTGGATACGCAAGGCCTGCAGGCTTTGGGCGCACTGCTCCAGGGCCTGCCGGTCCAAGCGCATGGGCAATGGCAACTGCCCCCCGTCGACCCCTTGCTAATGGCAGATTTGCCCAATGCCCCGGCGCAACCTCTACCGGCGGCCTTGAAGACCAGCGACCTGCTGCCTGGCACCCGTCAGTACGCCGCGCTTTACCTGCGCTGGCACGTGCCATCGCCCCTGCGCCAGCGTTTGCAGGCCGTGCTGGAACAGGCGCTGGCCCCACTACAGGAGCGCTGCGAGCGCGCGTCGGTGCAACTGCTGTTCAGTGCCGTTGGCGAATACTGGCAATTGCGCTGCGCCGGGCAACCGGCAGCGGTGCTTCGGGCAGTGGAGCAGGCCTTGGCCCTGATGCTCAAGCCAGCAACCAGTTGCTGGCAGCCCAGCACGGCGACGCCACCGCCACTGGTCCCCATCAGGGCCTTGCTCAAGCAACTGCCCCACGCGGTACTGGGCGCCCACCCCGCAAGTGCGCCTGCCGGCATGCCGACGCAGTCACAACTCGACAGCCTGTGGCAGCACGCCCGCTGGCATGGCCTTGCCACAGGTTTCGACGCTGCTGCGCTGAGCGCTTTGGGCACTGCGTTACAGCACTGCCCTGGGCAAGGCTCGCTGCCTGCCCCCCCGCCTACATGGGCCAGCCACCGTTGGCAGCACGCCGAAGTACCCGGCAGTGAACACGCCCTGTTGCTGTTCTGCCCGCTCCCTGCGGCCAGCGAAGCCAGCGGCCGCGTGCTTGCGCAATTGCTGCAAGGGCCGGTTTACCAACGGCTGCGGGTAGAGCTGCAACTCGGCTACGCGGTGTTCAGTACCTTTCGTCAGGTCGAGGGTGTCGGCGGCCTGTTGTTCGGGGTGCAGTCGCCGCATACCCGCCAGGCGCAGATTCTCGAGCACCTGCTTGCCCTCCTGCGTCAAGGCATCACGCTGGATCCGGGCGCTCGCGTGGCGTTGGCCGAGCAATTCGACGAGCCCGCCATGGCCAACGCCGACGTTGCCGAATGGGCATGGCAGACACACATGGCTACACAACCGGGCACGTTGGATGAGCTGCGCAGGGCTATCTTGAAGACGCGGCAGACGGATCTGGACCAGCTGCTGGGCACCCTGCTCGATAAGGACTGCCCTTGGCTCTGCTTGGCCAACGCTGCCGCGCCAGCCCTTGAATGGCCGTGAACAACCTCGCGATTGTTACGCCAATTACAACGGCGCTTTTCGAATAATTAACCTTTCGGTACAAATTTTTCTTGTAAGATAGCGCAATCCCAGTTTCAGGGAACTGCCGGCCCATGGCGGTACCCAAGTAGTAGCTGAGCAACCCAACCCTCATTCGGAAGGAGTAATTCCATGTGGACCAAACCTGCTTACACTGACCTGCGTATCGGTTTCGAAGTCACCATGTACTTCGCAAGCCGCTAAGCCAGGCTTGCGCCTCAACGCCTCGGCCCGCCGGGGCGTTTTCGTTTTTACGACACGGTTTTCTGCATAGAGAGTGGCCATGTACATCCAGGTTCTCGGCTCCGCCGCCGGTGGCGGGTTCCCGCAGTGGAACTGCAACTGCGTCAACTGCAAGGGCTACCGTGACGGCACCCTGCGGGCCACGGCGCGCACCCAATCGTCCATCGCCCTGTCCGACGACGGCGTGCACTGGGTGCTGTGCAATGCCTCGCCCGACATCCGCGCCCAGCTCCAGGCCTTTGCGCCGATGCAGCCGGCCCGTGCCCTGCGCGACACCGGCATCAACGCCATCGTCCTGCTGGACAGCCAGATCGATCACACCACCGGCCTGCTCAGCCTGCGCGAAGGTTGCCCGCACCAGGTGTGGTGCACCGACATGGTCCACCAGGACCTGAGCACCGGTTTCCCGCTGTTCAACATGCTCAGCCACTGGAACGGTGGCCTGCAGTGGAACCGCATCGAGCTGGAAGGCAGCTTCGTGATCGACGCCTGCCCAAACCTCAAGTTCACCCCGTTTCCGCTGCGCAGCGCCGCGCCGCCCTATTCCCCGCACCGCTTCGACCCGCACCCGGGCGATAACCTGGGTTTGATGGTCGAAGACACCCGCACCGGCGGCAAGCTGTTCTACGCACCGGGCCTGGGCCAGGTAGACGAAAAGCTGCTGGCGATGATGCACGGTGCCGACTGCCTGCTGGTCGACGGCACCCTGTGGGAAGACGACGAAATGCAGCGCCGTGGCGTGGGCACCCGCACCGGCCGCGAGATGGGTCACCTGGCCCAGAACGGCCCTGGCGGCATGCTGGAAGTGCTCGACGGCTTCCCGCGCCAACGCAAGGTACTTATCCACATCAACAACACCAACCCGATTCTCGACGAAGACTCACCCGAGCGCGCCGAAGTCCTGCGCCGGGGCGTCGAAGTTGCCTTCGATGGCATGAGCATCGAGTTGTAAAACCGAGATCGCACAAGCAACACAGTCCCCCTGTGGGAGCGGGTTCACCCGCGAAGAATCCAACACAGTGTATGGCACCGGCTTCGCCGGTGTTCGCGGGTAAACCCGCTCCCACAGGGATCGAGCCGAGACTCAGCTTTACAGGAGCCAGCCGAATGAGCGACGCACTGCCAATGTCCCCTGCCGAATTCGAGCAGGCCCTGCGCGCCAAGGGCGCCTATTACCACATCCATCACCCGTACCACGTGGCGATGTACCAGGGGCGCGCCACCCGGGAGCAGATCCAGGGCTGGGTAGCCAACCGCTTCTACTACCAGGTCAACATCCCGATGAAGGATGCCGCGATCCTGGCCAACTGCCCGGACCGCGAAGTACGCCGCGAGTGGATCCAGCGCCTGCTCGACCACGACGGCGCACCCGGCGAGGACGGTGGCATCGAAGCCTGGCTGCGCCTTGGCCAGGCGGTCGGCCTCGACCCGGACCAGCTGCGCTCCCAGGAGCTGGTACTGCCCGGCGTACGCTTTGCCGTGGATGCCTACGTCAACTTCGCCCGCCGCGCCAGCTGGCAGGAAGCGGCCAGCAGCTCGCTGACCGAACTGTTCGCCCCGCAAATCCACCAGTCGCGGCTGGACAGCTGGCCACAGCACTACCCGTGGATCGACCCGGCCGGCTACGAGTACTTCCGCACCCGCCTGGGCCAAGCCCGGCGTGACGTGGAGCACGGCCTGGCGATTACCCTGCAGCACTACACCACCCGCGCGGGCCAGGAGCGTATGCTGGAGATACTTCAGTTCAAGCTGGATATTCTCTGGAGCATGCTCGACGCCATGAGCATGGCCTACGAGTTGAACCGCCCGCCTTATCACTCCGTCACCCAGGACCGGGTGTGGCACAAGGGGATCACCCTATGAGTCTTGATCGCAATCAGGTGCCGAGCTGGCGCCCCGGCTACCGCTTCCAGTACGAGCCGGCACAAAAGGGCCATGTATTGCTGTACCCCGAGGGCATGATCAAGCTCAACGAAAGCGCCAGCCTGATCGGTGGCCTGATCGACGGCCAGCGTGACGTGGCAGCCATCATCAGCGAACTCGAACAGCAATTCCCCGATGTCCCGGAAGTCGCCGATGACATCGAGCAGTTCATGGAGGTGGCCCGTGCCGAACACTGGATCGTCCTCGCCTGAGTTGCCGCCTACGCCCGAGGTCGGCCTGCCGCTGTGGCTGCTGGCCGAGCTCACCTACCGCTGCCCGCTGCAGTGCCCCTATTGCTCCAACCCGCTGGACTTTGCCGCCCAGGGCCAGGAGCTGAGCACCGCACAGTGGTTCAAGGTGATGGCCGAAGCGCGGGAAATGGGCGCCGCGCAAATCGGCTTTTCCGGCGGTGAACCGCTGGTGCGCCAGGACCTTGCCGAGCTGATCGGCGAAGCCCGCCGGCTGGGGTACTACACCAACCTGATCACCTCGGGTATCGGCCTGACCGAAGCGCGCATCGCCGATTTCAAGAAGGCCGGCCTGGACCATATCCAGATCAGCTTCCAGGCCAGCGACGAGCAGGTCAACAACCTGCTGGCCGGCTCGAAGAAGGCCTTTGCGCAAAAGCTGGAGATGGCCCGTGCGGTAAAGGCCCACGGCTACCCGATGGTGCTCAACTTCGTCACCCATCGGCACAACATCGACAAGATCGACCGCATCATCGAGCTGTGCATTGCCCTGGAAGCCGACTTCGTCGAGCTTGCCACCTGCCAGTTCTACGGCTGGGCGCACCTCAACCGCCTGGGGCTGCTGCCAACCCGCGAGCAACTGGAGCGGGCCGAGCGCATCACCAACGAGTACCGGGAAAAGCTCAAGGCCGAGGGCAACCCGTGCAAGCTGATCTTCGTCACCCCGGACTACTACGAAGAGCGCCCCAAGGCCTGCATGAATGGCTGGGGCAACCTATTCCTCACCATTACCCCGGACGGCACCGCGCTGCCCTGCCACGGCGCCCGCCAGTTGCCCGTGCAGTTCCCCAATGTCCGCGACCACGACCTGCACCATATCTGGTATGAGTCGTTTGGCTTCAACCGCTTCCGTGGTTATGAGTGGATGCGCGAACCGTGCCGCTCGTGTGACGAAAAAGAAAAGGACTTCGGCGGCTGTCGCTGCCAGGCCTTCATGCTGACCGGCGATGCCAGCAACGCCGACCCTGTGTGCGCCAAGTCGGTCGACCACGGCATCATCCTCAAGGCCCGCGAGGAGGCGGAAACCGCCCAGCTCGCCATTGAACAGATGACCTTCCGCAATGATCGAAACTCCCGTGTCATCGCCCGCGGCTGAATTCAGCGCGGCCCAGGCAGTTGCCGCCGGTACCGACTTCGCCGAACTCAAAGTCAGTGCCGACGGGCTGTTCTGGATAGAATTTCGCCCCGCCGACGGTGCTTGCCGTATCTGGCACTGGCTGTACCACCAGGCCCGCTGCCTGACCCCGGATGGTTTCAGCGTGCGCAGCCGGGTCTACGAATATGGCGGTGGCAGCTTTTGCCTGGGTGGCGACGGGCTGGTGTTCGTCAACGAAAAGGACCAGCAGGTCTACACCCAGCCGCTGGACGATGTGCCACCGCGTGCGCTGACCCAGGATGCCAGCTGCCGCTACGGCGATGTGCAGTGGCACCATGGCCAGGTGCTGGCCGTGGAGGAACGCCATGCCGAGCAGGTAGAGCATCGCCTGGTGGCTTTGGCTGAAAGCAGCCGCGAAGTGCTCGCCGAGGGCGCCGATTTCTACGCCTCACCCACGGTGAGTGCCGATGGCATGCGCCTGGCGTGGATCGAATGGGACCGCCCGGCACAGCCCTGGACCCTCACCCGATTGATGGGCCGCGTACGCGACAGCAGTGGCCACTGGGGGCCCGCGCAGTGTGTAGCCAGCGATGATGAGTCGCTGCAACAGCCGCGCTTCGATGCCGAAGGCCGGCTCTACTGCCTGTCCGACCGCAATGGCTTCTGGCAGCCCTGGGGGGAAGTCGATGGCCGCTGGCAGGCGTTGCCTGCCGAGCCTGCCGACCACGCGGCTGCGCCTTGGCAAATGGGCACCTGTACCTGGTTGGCGCTGGGGCCGCACAGCTATCTGGCCAGCTGGTTCAAAGATGGCTTCGGGCAACTCGGGCTGCGTCATGAAGATGGCCGCATGGCGCGTTACGCCAGTGCCTACACACGCTTTCGCAGCCTGGCCATGGACAGCGAAAACCTGTATGCCATTGCCGCCTCGCCCATCAGCCCGCCGGCAGTGATTGCCATCGACCGCCGCAACCACGAGGTCCGCGTGCTGGCCGGTGGTGTCGAGATGCTGCCGGCGGAGCAGATCAGCCTGCCGCAGTCGATCCACTATGGCAGTGATGGCGAGCAGGCCCATGGTTTCTTCTACCCGCCAGCGCAGGCGCAAGGCGCACCGCTGGTGGTGTTCATCCACGGCGGGCCGACGTCGGCCTGCTATCCCGTGCTCGACCCTCGCATCCAGTACTGGACCCAACGCGGCTTTGCCGTGGCCGACCTGAACTACCGGGGCAGCACCGGCTATGGCCGGGAATACCGCCAGGCACTGCACCTGCGCTGGGGCGAGAGCGATGTGGCCGATGCCTGCGCGGCGGTCGAATACCTGGCTGCTCAAGGCCTGGTCGACAAGCACAAGGCGTTTATCCGCGGCGGTAGCGCCGGTGGCTACACCACCCTGTGCGCGTTGGCGTTCCATGACGTGTTCCGCGCCGGCGCCAGCCTGTACGGGGTCAGCGACCCGGTTGCCCTGGGCCGTGCCACCCACAAGTTCGAAGGGGATTACCTGGACTGGCTGATCGGCGACCCGCAGCAGGATGCCGAACGCTATCGCCAGCGCACGCCGCTGCTGCATGCAGGGCAGATCAAGGTGCCGGTGATTTTCTTTCAGGGTGAGCTGGATGCTGTGGTGGTGCCAGAGCAGACCCGCGCCATGCTGGCGGCGTTGCAGGCTAACGGCATCGAGGCTGAAGGGCACTTCTATGCGGGTGAGCGGCATGGGTTCCGCCAGGCTCAGAACCTGGCGCATGCGTTGGAAGAAGAGTGGAAGTTCTACTGCCGGGTTTTGGCGCAGTAATCCGAGCTAGCCCTTTGTAGGAGCAGCCTTGTGCTGCGAAAGGGCCGTCACAGGCAGCGCATTTGCTGCGCCTGTAATGGCCTCTTCGCAGCACAAGGCTGCTCCTACAGGGACCGTGTACGCCGCTTACCGTTTGGCGATGATGTACACCGCGTGCACGATCCCCGGAATGTAACCCAGCAAGGTCAGCAGAATATTCAGCCAGAACGCCCCGCCAAACCCCACCTGCAGAAACACGCCCAGCGGTGGCAGAAGAATGGCGATGATGATGCGAATAAAGTCCATGCGAGTCTCTCCTGAAGGGTTACATCAAAGACTAGCCGCCCGCCACAGAGGTTCCACAGGCAAAAAAAAACGCCCCAGGCCGAATGAAACAGGCCAGGGGCGATGCGCAGGAACGCCAGACGGTTCGTAGAATTCTCAGTATTGCTATACCGCTAAGCCGGCACCTCGCGGCGGGCCTGCTGCTGGGCATGCAGGCGGGCAAAGGCGCGGGCCAGGCGCAACAGCATTTCATCGATGTTGCCCTTGCTCACGGTCAGCGCTGGCGACAAACGCACCACATCCGCTTGCGGTGCATTGAGCAGCAGGCCTTCATGCAGGGCCGCAGCCACCAGCTCTTTGGCCAGGTTTTCTTTCAGTTGCAGTGCCCACAGCAAGCCTTGCCCGCGCACCTCACCCTGCCCATAGCGCCCAGCCAGGCGGCTCAGGCCTTCACGCAGATGGCGACCGTTATCCTGCACCTGGGCGAAGAAGCCAGGCTCCAGCACGGTGTCCAGCACAGCCAGGCCGGCGGCGCACATCAGCGCATTGCCATGGTGGCTGCCTTCCAGTTCGCCAGGCTCGGCGCAGCATGCCGTGCCCCGGGCGAGCAAGGCAGCCAGGGGCACACCGCCGCCAAGGCCCTTGCCCAAGGTGATGATGTCGGCGCGCACGCCATACAGCTCCTCGGCCAGCAGCGCGCCACAGCGGCCAATACCGGTCTGCACCTCATCGAGGATCAGCAGGATGCCCAGTTCACGGCACAGTGTTTCCACGCCCTTGAGGTATTCCTGGGTGGCGGGGATAACACCCGCCTCGCCCTGGACTGGCTCAAGCATGATGGCCACGGTGCGCGAATCCACGGCGGCGTGCAGGGCGGCCAGGTCGTTGAACGGCACTTTGCTGAAGCCCGGCAGGCCAGGCTCGCAGCGGTTGCACGGCAGCGGGTCGGACGCCGACAGGGCGCCCAGGCTACGGCCATGGCAGGCCTGGGTGGCAGTGATGATGTGGTAGGCGCCGTTGCGGTGCAGCTGGCCCCACTTGCGCGCCAGTTTGATCGCACCTTCACAGGCCTCCGCACCGCTGTTCAGCAGGTAGGCCTGCTCGCTGCCGGTGCTCTGGCACAGGCGGTTGACCAGCCCCAGCAGGCCCCGGCTGTGGAAGCCCGAGCCCGGGTTGATCAGCGCCTGGGCCTGGTTTCCCAGTGCCTTCACCAGCACGCTGGGGCTATGGCCCAGGCTGTTGACTGCACCACCCTGGGTAAAGTCCAGATAGGCACGCCCTTCGTTATCCCACAACCAGGAGCCCTGACCACGTACGAACACCTGCGCTGCCCGTTCGGCGCTGGGCATCAGGCGATCACGCGACAACTCATCAGCGTGCGGCACGATCACCGGCGCGCGCTTGGGCTCGGCGACAGCGGCAGGGGCCGAGCGGCGCAGGTTGAACAGGTTCATCAGGGCTCCAACCAATCACGGTAAAGGGCGGCTACGGGGCGGTCTTGGTGCCGACACTCGATATTTTGCCTTGCCTATCAAAAGTGTTTTTCATCCGGGGTAACAATCGACTCAATGATCGCTGTAACCCGTTGGAATACGGCGATAGACTAGGCTTCGCGACGGTTTTCGACCATTTCGTTTTTCCAGCATTTTCGATAAGTGTTACTTATGGATTTCCGCCAACTGCGTTATTTCGTCGCGGTGTATGAAGAAGGCCACGTGGGCCGCGCCGCCGAGCGCCTGTCACTGTCCCAGCCGGCACTCTCCCAGCAGATCCGCCAGCTGGAACACAGCCTCGACCTGAGCCTGTTCGAGCGCAGCAACAAGCGCCTGCTGCCCACCCTGGCTGCCCACACCCTGTACAACCACGCCTTGCCATTGCTCGATGGCCTGCAGCGCGCCCACGAGGCCATGCGCAACTTCAAGGGCCAGTCGCTTCGCACCTTGGCTATCGGCGTGTTGCAGACCGTGCGGCCGAGCCTGGTGCCACAGCTGCTCGAACGGCTGCGCAAGGCACAGCCGCACCTTGTCGTGCAGATCTACGAGTTGTCGGGGCTGGAAATCGAACGGCGGCTGCTCAACGGCAGCCTGGATATCGGCATCAGCTACCTGCCACCGCGCCAACCTGGGCTGCATGGCCTGCTGCTGTACGAAGACGAGCTGCAGCTTGTGATCCCCGATACCCACCCGCTGAAGGATTTCAAGAAGGTGTCCATCCGCCAGGCCGCCGAGTTGCCCATGCTGATGCTGGGCGAAGAGTTCCAGATCCGCCAGATCTGGCAGGCGCAGCTGGCCAGCCAGGGGCGGCGGCCACACGTACAGGCAGAGATGAACAACATGGCAGGGATTCTCGACAGCCTGGCGCACACGGCACTGGCCACCATTCTGCCGGGCCGGGCCAAAGAAGCCGCCGAGGATGATCAGGGCCTGCTGTGGAAGCCGTTGAGCGAGCCGCGGGTGCCGCTGAAGGTTGGCCTGGTGTTTCGCGATGCCCAGCGCCAGCAGGCGTCTGTGGAGCTGCTGCGCACCCTGCTGGAGGAAGAGACGGACGCCCGCCTGTTGGGCGCATCGCCGCTGGATGTGCTGGCCTGAAAAACACGCGCACAAAGAAAACCCCGCCGAAGCGGGGTTTTCCAGACTGTTTCCCTGTGACATCCGTATCGCCCCGCCATCCTGGCAGGTGGTCCTTCGTCGTCTTCCTTGATCTGTCCTTTGCACTTCCTGCGCAACGTCCATGTGGTAAAGATTAACCGTGGATCCAATCTGAGAACAGTGGTGAAAAGTCACCACGTCGTGTAGGAAAAAGCTTACAAAGAGGATTCATGCCGTGAATTGGGGCTGCTGCGCAGCCCATCGCGGCACAAGGCCGCTCCTACAGCGACCGCACAATCCTTACGACGCGCGCGGTGACTGTAGGAGCGGCCTTGCGCCGCGAATGGGCCGCAAAGCGGCCCTAAAATCTGTCAGAACTGCTCGGCATCCAGCAGGTAAAGCGACTCGCTCCCCGCCTTCACCGAAGCCACCAGCGAATCCACCCGTGGCAGCAGCCGCGCAAAGTAGAACCGCGCCGTCCCCAGCTTGCCCGAGTAGAACGCCTCGTCCCCTTCACCCGCCTTGGCCGCCCGCGCCATCAGTGCCCACATGTAGGCATAGGCCACATAACCAAAGGCATGCAGGTACTCAACCGACGCAGCTCCGATCTCATTCGGGTTGCCCTTGGCCTGCTCCAGCACCCACTCGGTCAAGCCATCGAGCTGGTCGAGGCTGGCCGCCAACGGCTTGGCAAATTCGCCCAGCTCGCCACCCGCGCCGGCTATGAAGTGGCGAATTTCGTCGGAGAACAACCGGTAGTACGCGCCACCGCTGGCCACCACCTTGCGCCCCATCAGGTCGAGGGCCTGGATACCGTTGGTGCCTTCGTAGATCTGCGTAATGCGCACATCACGCACCAGCTGCTCCTGCCCCCACTCACGGATATAACCATGCCCACCGAATACCTGCTGTCCGTGCACCGTGCTCTCCAGCCCCAGGTCGGTGAGGAAGGCCTTGGCCACCGGTGTCAGCAGTGCCACCAGCTCTTCGCTGCGCTTGCGCACGGCGGCGTCTTCGCTGAATTTGGCACTGTCCAGCTGCATGGCTACATAGGTGGAAAAGGCGCGGCCACCCTCGATCTGTGCCTTCATGGTCAGCAGCATGCGGCGCACGTCCGGGTGGACGATTATCGGGTCGGCGGCTTTTTCCTTGGCTTGCGGGCCGGTCGGGGCGCGGCTCTGCAGGCGGTCGCGGGCGTATTCCACGGCGTTCTGGTACGAGCGTTCGGCCGAGGCCAGGCCCTGAATGCCAACGCCCAGGCGCTCGTAGTTCATCATGGTGAACATGGCCGCCAGGCCCTTGTTCGGCTCACCGACGATGTAGCCGACTGCCTCGTCGAAGTTCATCACGCAAGTAGCCGAGGCCTGGATGCCCATCTTGTGCTCGATCGAGCCGCAAGTAGCCGGGTTGCGCGCCCCCAGGCTGCCGTCTTCGTTGACCAGGAACTTCGGCACCAGAAACAGCGAAATGCCTTTCGCCCCTGCCGGTGCATCCGGCAGCTTGGCCAGCACCAGGTGAATGATGTTCTCGGTCAGGTCGTGCTCGCCACCGGTGATGAAGATCTTGGTGCCGCTGACCTTGTAGCTGCCGTCGGCCTGCGGCTCGGCCTTGGTGCGGATGATGCCCAGATCGGTACCGGCATGCGGCTCGGTCAGGCACATTGAACCTGCCCAAACGCCGGCGTACATGTTCGGCAGGTACTTGGCCTTCAGCGCTTCGCTGGCGTGGGCATTGATCGACAGGCAGGCGCCAGCGGTCAGCATCGGGTACAGGCCAAACGCCAGGCTGGAGGCGTTGACCATTTCCTCGACCTGGGCCGAGATGGCCTTGGGCATGCCCATGCCGCCGAACACCGGGTCGCCGCCCACGCCTACCCAGCCGCCTTCGGCGTAGGTGTTGTAGGCCTCGATGAAACCGGCCGGTGTGCTTACCGCACCGTTGTCCCAGTGGCAGCCTTCTTCATCGGCGGCGCGGCTGAGCGGCGCGATGGTCTTGGCGGTGACCTTGCCGGCTTCTTCCAGCACGGCCATGGCCGTCTCGGCATCGACTACCTCAGCCAGCCCGGGCAACTGCGCCCACTGCTCGGCCACATTGAAGACTTCATTCAGTACGAAGCGCATGTCGCGCAGGGGCGCTTTATAGTCAGCCATGACAACCTCTCGCTAGTCGGGTCGGGGCGGTCTCGGGGAACCGCGACACTGGGGTTACCGGCAGTGTAACCGAACAACTTTTACGAGACATAGGGTCATCAACTGACCACACAGTCTTGCCCAGTCACGCCGTACGCACGGCACCGCGCTGCGATTGTTGCCCATGCACCATGACACAATTGCGCCCTGCGCCTTTGGCGCTGTACAGCGCCTGGTCAGCGGATTTGAGCACCGCCTCAGGGTTACGGTGGTCAACCTGGCGCTCGGCCACACCGATGCTGATGGTGACCGAAACCGTCCCGCCGCTATTGCCCGCCCGGCGCTGGCGCCCGCTTGTATCGTCCTGTGGGCGGCTGCTCTGGTCGCGCAGGTGCATCACATAGTTGGCAATCACCTCGCGCACGGCCTCCACGTGGGGCACACATTCCTCGGCGGTCTTGCCGGCGAACACCAGGGCGAACTCCTCGCCACCATATCGATAAGCGCGGCCACCGCCGGTCACCTTGGACAAGCGGCTGGCGACCAGGCGCAACACCTGATCGCCCACGTCGTGCCCGTGGGTATCGTTGAATTTCTTGAAGTGGTCGACATCGGTCATGGCGATCACGTAGTTGCGCCCCAGGCGCTGCATGCGCTCGTTAAGCGCACGGCGCCCCGGCAGGCCGGTCAGCTCGTCACGGAAGGCCATCTGGTAGGCCTCGTGCGCAACCGCTGCGGCGATCATCAACATCACCTGGCTGCACATGATGTTCAGGGTGAACGGCAGGATGAAGGTTTGCGGCAGCATCCAGAAAATGCCCAGCAGGCCGGTTATCAAGGCAGCGTGCAGCGGCCGCGGTGCGCGCAGGTATTGCACCACCAGCAGGATGAACACGCCGAGGAACAAGGGGTAGACGATCTGGATCAGGCTCATCCACTGGCCATGCAAGGTTGGCCAGCGGATCTCCGCCAGCCAGGTCAGCAGCGCTTCGGGGTAGCTTTGTTCGAGGGCTACCGCCACGCTGCCCACGGCGAACAGCACGGCACCGCGGGCGACCATGTCCTGCAGCAGGTGGGTGCGTTCCTGCCAGGCGCCATACAGCCCGAACAGGGCGGGCAGCAGCAGGCACACCAGGTGGAAGATCACTGCCGCGTCCTCGCGCACGCGGCCATGGTCACGGTAGAAGTCGGTCTGGGTATCGAGCAGGTAGTACGCGATGTACACCGTGAGCATCATGAACAGCTCACGCTGGCGGCGGTAAACCGCGCAGTAGGCACCGCCCAGCAACAGGACCAAGGTGGGCAGGACGTTGAACAGCGATGTGAAAAAGACACTGAGGTCTCTCACATAGGCTGCGGCGAGCCCTGCCAGCAACAGAAACAGCGAAGGCAGGAAGTGGCTTGCGCGAACAGCGTTAAGACGAAACAAGGGTAATCTCCAACCCGGCAGATCAATAGTGGCATTGTGCCCTTACTTCATCGGCAGTGCACATGAACAGTTGAATTTCCGTTCCGCCACGGCCCCTGTAGGAGCAGCCTTGTGCTGCGAATGGTCCGGTATGACAGAAGGTTTGCTTTGGCAGTTATGCCCTCTTCGCAGCACGAGGCTGCTCCTACCAGGGATAGGCATCCGCCCGCAGAATGAAAAAACCCGCCTGCCGATGACGGCAGGCGGGTTTTGGGTACAGCGGGTGAATCAGTACGACAGGCCGAAGTGCTCTTCGTCCATCGCCATCAGGTTGTTGGCACCCGACAGCATGGTCGCCACATGCGTACGGGTACGCGGCAAGATGCGCTGGAAGTAGAAGCGCGCAGTCTGCAGCTTAGCGGTGTAGAACGCCTCTTCGCTGGTGCCGGCTGCCAGCTTCTCGGCCGCCAGGCGGGCGATGTCGGCCCAGAAGTAGGCCAGGCAGGCGTAGCCCGAGTACATCAGGTAATCCACCGACGCCGCCCCCACTTCTTCGCGGTCCTTCATGGCGGCCATGCCCACTTTCATGGTCAGCTCGCCCCACTCCTTGTTGATTGCCGCCAGCGGTTCAACGAACTCCTTGACCGCTTCATTGCCTTCCTGCGCCTGGCAGAACTTGTGCACGATCTTGGTGAAGCCCTTCAGAGCCTCGCCCTGGGTCATCAGCACTTTACGGCCGAGCAGGTCGAGGGCCTGGATGCCGGTGGTGCCTTCGTACAGCATGGAGATACGGCTGTCGCGCACGTTCTGCTCCATGCCCCACTCGGCGATGAAGCCATGGCCGCCGTAGATCTGCACGCCGTGGTTGGCCGCTTCGAAACCGACTTCGGTCATGAACGCCTTGGCGATCGGGGTCAGGAACGCCAGCAGGGCGTCAGCCTTTTTGCGCTCTTCTTCGTCCTGGCTGTACTTGACGATGTCCACCTGCTTGGCAGTGAAGTACACCATCGCACGGTTGCCTTCGGCGAAGGCCTTCATGGTCAGCAGCATGCGGCGCACGTCCGGGTGGACGATGATCGGGTCGGCAGCCTTGTCCGGCGCTTTCGGGCCAGTCAGGGAACGCATCTGCAGGCGCTCACGGGCGTACTTCAGGCCACCCTGGAAGGCCACCTCGGCATGCGCCAGGCCTTGCAGCGCGGTACCCAGGCGAGCAGTGTTCATGAAGGTGAACATGCAGTTCAGGCCTTTGTTGGCCGGGCCGATCAGGTAGCCGGTTGCCGCATCGAAGTTCATCACGCAGGTAGCGTTGCCGTGGATGCCCATCTTGTGCTCGATGGAACCGCAGCTCACGCCGTTGCGCTCGCCCACGCCGCCTTCGGCATTGGGCAGGAACTTCGGCACGATGAACAGCGAAATGCCTTTCGTGCCGGCTGGTGCGTCCGGCAGGCGGGCCAGGACGATATGGACGATGTTGTCGGCCATGTCGTGTTCACCGGCCGAAATGAAGATCTTGGTGCCCGACACTTTGTAGCTGCCGTCGGCCTGTGGCTCGGCCTTGGTGCGCAGCATGCCCAGATCGGTGCCGCAGTGCGGTTCGGTCAGGCACATGGTGCCGGTCCACTCACCGGAAACCAGTTTGGTCAGGTAGGTCTCTTGCTGCTCATGGGTACCGTGCGCGGAAATGGTGTTCATCGCGCCATGCGACAGGCCTGGGTACATGCCCCACGACCAGTTCGACTCACCCACCATCTCGCTCAACGCAAGGCCCAGCGACTCCGGCAGGCCTTGACCGCCATGGGCGACGTCATGGGCCAGGCTCGGCCAGCCGCCTTCGACGAACTGCTCGTAGGCTGCCTTGAAGCCAGTCGGGGTTTTAACGCCCGATTCGCTCCAGGTGCAGCCTTCCTGGTCACCGACACGGTTCAGCGGGGCCAGCACCTGCTCACAGAACTTCGCGCCTTCTTCGAGGATCGCATCGACCATGTCGGGCGTGGCGTCCTGGCAGCCCGGCAGGCTCTGATAGTGCGCCTCATAGCCAAGCAGTTCGTCGCGAACGAAGCGGATATCACGCAAGGGGGCTTTGTAATCAGGCATTGCGATGAACCTCTGGGTCAGTTCTGTGGGGGTGACCAGCTCTTGGCGGCCGTCTATCAAACAGTTGTTTGAAACTTACGTTTAGCTCCGGCTTATGTCAAGGAGGGACTATGGTGCCATTTGCGCCACGAAAAATGGCGTTTACGCCACGCCCAGAAAAACCGCCGCCCCTGTGGGAGCGGGCGTGCCCGCGAAAGGGCCCGGCCAGACAACAGAGATGCCTGACCTGACGCTTTCGCGGGCACGCCCGCTCCCACAGGGGCTGTGTTTAATGGGAGGGGTGACCCGTCAGGCGTAGGTGTCGATGATCCGACCGAGCATTTCGTCGGATGCCTTGACCACCTTTGCACCAAGCTCGACTTCGGTTTTGCCAACAACCATTTGCACGGTGCTGGTGGCCAGGTCCATCTGCTGGCTGCGATCTACTGCGCGCAGGCGTTCAGCCTGAAAATCGCTGGACTGGCTGGTGGCGGTACGTTCGGCTGTGGTGTTGGCGATCTGGCCTGCGGCCTGATCGACGCGGTTCTGGCCGGTTTGAATCGCACTCAGGCCCGCGTAATAGGCGGAGCTACCGGTGATTTCCATGTCAGGACTCCATTGACGCTGGATAACGAACAGCCCCAATTAAAGCAGGCTGGGCGCGAAAAGGCCCGTTTAAAACCCTAATGGCCTGGTGCCAGTTGATAGGCCTTGGGTATTCCTGCTCTGGCCCCATCGCCGGCAAGCCAGCTCCTGCAAGAGCGGGCAAGCCCGCGATAGGCCGGGCGTGGAAACGGCTAATCCAGCAGATCCAGCTGAAGGTGTTCAGCCACCATATCGGCACTGGCTTGCTTCAGTTTGGGCACCCGCCCAAGGCAAGGCGCAGGCAAGCGCTCTGCCAGGCTGGCAAGGTTCTCTTCAAGACGCGAAGTACGGGGCTCGATGATGTTCGCCACCCACCCGGCCAATTGCAGCCCATCCCGCTCGATCGCCTCGGCGCTGAGCAAGGCATGGCTGATGCAACCCAACCGCACCCCCACAACAAGAATCACCGGCAACTGCAGGGCAACGGCGAGGTCGGAAAGGTTCTCCAGGCCCGACAGCGGCACACGCCAGCCACCGGCCCCTTCGACCAAAGTGAAATCGGCATTTTGTTGCAGCACATTGCGCATTGCCGCCAGCAACTCCGGAACAGCCAGCGTCACCCCCGCCTCACGCGCCGCCACATGCGGGGCAATGGCAGGCTCGAAGGCAAACGGGTTGACCTGCTCGTATGGCAACTTGATCGTGCTTTCGTCGATCAGCGCCTGCGCATCACTGTTGCGCAAGCCCTTAGGTGTCATGGTGCAGCCGGAGGCCACCGGTTTGGCACCCAGAGTGCTCATGCCCTGCAAGCGCGCCGCGTGCAAAAGCCCGGCGGCGATGGTGGTCTTGCCGACATCGGTATCGGTACCGGCAATGAAATAGGCCTGGCTCATCTCGCTCCCCTTACGCCTGTGGCTTGCGCAACACACCATAGACCACCTGATAGGTGGCTGGCAGCCCCTCGGGCTGGCGAAATGCTTCGTAGGCCTGCAACAGGCCCTGCATGCGGGCCCGACCGGTGAGGCCTGAAGGGCGGCCCGGGTTGAGGTTGTGCGCGCCCAGTGCCTTCAGCTCATGGGTCAGGCTGCGAACATCCGGGTAGTGCAGCACATGCGGGCAGCGCTGCAGCCCAAGTTGTTCAAAGCCGCTGCCGGCACACAGGCGTTGGTAATCGTCGAACCGGCGGAAGCGGTTCACATGCACCAGGCCATCCACGGCCTGCCAGCTGGCACGCAACTCGTCGAGGGTACCCACGCACAGGCTGCTGAAAGCCAGCACGCCACCCGGGCGCAGTACTCGCAACGCCTCTGCCAGCACACAGGCGAACTGGTCGCACCACTGCACGGCCAGGCTGGTGAACACAAGGTCGACACTGGCATCGCGCAGCGGCAAGCGCTCGGCGTCACCGGCCACGTGGTAGTGCGCCCCACCTTGTTCATCCCGCGCGTGGCGCAGCATGCCTTCGGCAATGTCCACTGCCACACCGCTGGCCTGTGCGAAACACTCGGCCAGTTTTCGGCTGAAATGGCCGGTTCCGCTGCCCAGATCCAGCCAGTGCGACGGCTGCAAGCCTGCCGGCAACTGCTCCAGCAGGTTCAACCCTACAGCGCGCTGCAAGGCCGCCACGCTGTCGTAGCTGGCCGCAGCGCGGGAGAACGAAGCCGCCACCTGGCGTTTGTCGGGCAACGCGCCGGGCAGGGTTGGACGGGAAAGGTCAGTCATCGCCACTCTCATGCAGGAAACTCTTGATGCCCGCCGCCAGCTCCTGCGGGTACTCCAGCAGGAACGCGTGGGAACTGTCTTCGACCAGGCCCACTTCCACATCCGGCAGCAGCTCGCTCAACGCCTTGGCTGCCTCTGCCGGCACCAGCGCATCGCTGCCGGCAAACAGGTGCAATTGCGGGCCGGCGTATGCCTGCAGGGCTTCGCGGGTGTCCAGCTTGGCCAGCACCTCAAGGCCGGTTGCCAGGTACAGCGGGTCGGTGTCCGGCACCCCCACACCCAGTTGGCGCAGCAACGTACGTGGCTGCTGGGCACCATCACTGCACAAGGTACGGAAGCGTTTGAGGGTGACCTGGGTATGGCTGCGGCAGCCGTCGAGGAAGGTGCCGAAGGTGTCTTCGGGCATGCCGTGGGGCCAGTCTGGCCGGGCGACGAAGCTGGGGTTGCTGGCCAGGGTCAGCAGGCCACAGCAGTGGTCGCCGCGCTGGTGCGCCAGCGCGCTGGCAAGCATGCCACCCAACGACCAGCCACCCAGCCAGACATCGCTGGGCAGCTTGCGGTCCAGGTGGTCGACCCAACCCTGCACATCGCTGTGGTCCAATTCGGGCAAGGGCATCAGCTCTACCTGCAAGCGGGCATCCTGGGCGCGCAGGCTGGCTGCCAGCGGCTCCAGTGAGGCAGTGCCCAGGCCCCAGCCGGGCAGCAATACAAGACGATTACGCATCGGCGTTCTCCAACTGTGGATAACACTCGGCCAATGCATTCAACAATAGCTGCACCTGCGCCTCGCTGTGCGCGGCGCTCAGGGTCACCCGCAGGCGTGCGCCGCCCGCTGGCACGGTGGGTGGGCGGATGGCCGTCACCAGCAAGCCGCGCTCGCGCAGCATGCGCGACAGGCGCAGGGCCTGTGCGCTGTCGCCAATCATGATCGGCTGGATCGGCGTCGGGCTGTCCATCAACGCCAGCCCGATCTGCTGTGCGCCTTCGCGGAACTGGCGAATCAACGCCGCCAGGTGCTCGCGGCGCCAGGTTTCGTGACGCAACAGTTGCAGGCTCTTGAGCGTGGCACAGGCCAGCGCCGGTGGCTGGCTGGTGGTGTAGATGTAAGGGCGGGCGAACTGCACCAGCGCCTCGATCAGCTCTTCGCTGCCGGCAACAAAGGCACCCGCAGTACCGCAAGCCTTGCCCAGCGTGCCGATCAGCACCGGTACGTCATCCACGCTCAGGCCGAAGTGCTCGACGATGCCGCCGCCCTGTGCGCCGAGTGTGCCCAGGCCATGGGCGTCATCGACCATCAGCCAGGCACCGCGGGCGCGAGCGACATCGGCCAGTGCCGGCAGGTCGGCCAGGTCGCCGTCCATGCTGAACACGCCATCGGTCACCACCAGCGTATTACCGACCGCCTTGTCCAGGCGGCTGGCCAGGCTGGCCGCATCGTTATGCAGGTAGCGATTGAAGCGTGCACCGCTGAGCAGCCCGCCATCCAGCAGCGAGGCGTGGTTCAGGCGGTCTTGCAGCACGGTATCGCCCTGCCCCACGAGCGCGGTGATGGCGCCCAGGTTGGCCATGTAGCCCGTAGAGAAGAGCAACGCACGCGGGCGGCCAGTGAGTTCGGCCAACGCTTCTTCAACCTGGTGGTGTGGCGTGCTGTGGCCGACCACCAGGTGCGAGGCACCGCCACCGACACCCCAGCGCTCGGCGCCAGCCTGCCAGGCGGCGATAACTTCGGGGTGGTTGGCCAGGCCAAGGTAGTCATTGCTGCAGAAGGCCAGCAACCGCTGGCCGTCGACCACCACTTCCGGCCCCTGCGGGCTCTCCAGCAGTGGCCGCTGCCGATACAGGTCTGCGGCGCGCCGTTCGGCCAGGCGCGCCGCCAGGTCGAAGGCCATGTCAGGCCGATGCAGCGTTGTAGAACATCTCACTGCTGCGCTGTTCGACCAACGCCTGCTCGATGGCCGCCTGATGCACTTCGTCGGCGTGCTCTTCACGCGCTTCGGGCTTGATGCCCAGGCGTGCGAACAACTGCATGTCCTTGTCGGCCTGCGGGTTGGCGGTGGTCAGCAGTTTTTCGCCGTAGAAGATCGAGTTGGCACCCGCCATGAACGCCAGGGCCTGCATCTGCTCGTTCATCTGCTCGCGGCCGGCGGACAGCCGCACGTGCGACTTGGGCATCAACAGGCGGGCGACGGCCAGCATGCGGATAAAATCGAACGGGTCGACGTCCTCTTCCTCGGCCAGCGGCGTGCCGGCAACCTTGACCAGCATGTTGATCGGCACCGACTCGGGGTGCTCGGGCAGGTTGGCCAACTGGATCAGCAGGCCGGCGCGGTCGTCCAGCGATTCGCCCATGCCCAGGATGCCGCCGGAGCAGATCTTCATCCCCGCATCGCGCACGTAGGCCAGGGTCTGCAGGCGCTCGCTGTAGGTGCGGGTGGTGATGATGCTGCCGTAGAACTCCGGCGAGGTGTCGAGGTTGTGGTTGTAGTAATCCAGGCCAGCCTGGGCCAAGGCTGCGGTCTGCTCCTGGTCGAGCTTGCCGAGGGTCATGCAGGTTTCCAGGCCCATGGCCTTCACCCCTTTGACCATCTCCAGCACGTAAGGCATGTCTTTGGCAGACGGGTGCTTCCACGCCGCGCCCATGCAGAAGCGGGTGGAACCGATGGCTTTGGCGCGAGCAGCCTCTTCCAGCACCTTCTGCACTTCCATCAGCTTCTGTTTTTCCAGCCCGGTGTTGTAGTGGCCGGACTGTGGACAATATTTGCAATCTTCCGGGCAGGCGCCGGTCTTGATCGACAGCAGGGTCGAAACCTGCACCCGGTTAGGGTCGAAATGCGCGCGGTGCACAGTCTGCGCCTGGAACAGCAAGTCATTGAACGGTTGCTGGAACAGCGCCTTGACCTCGGCCAGGGACCAGTCGTGACGTGTTGTTGCAGTTGTGCTGGCGCTCATCGGCGTTTCCTTGTTTAGGCTGTAGCTGGCGCCGGGACAGGAAAGCCCACAAGCGCATCACGAATAGCCCGCATAGTTACGGAAGGCCCATGAACTGTCAACCACACTGGAAAAGACTGGTTTACAAGTGCTCACTTATTAATCAGATATGTTTGTTGTGTGACGAGCCTGCCGATCAGGCCTACCCGATGTGCATCGCCTGCGAGCAGGAACTGCCTTGGCTGGGCGATCAATGCCTGCGCTGCGCCCTGCCGCTGCCTATGGCTGGCCTGACCTGCGCCCACTGTTGCCGGCACTTGCCGCCGTTCGAGAGCGTGATTGCACCATGGCAATTCGGCTTTCCGGTCGACACGCTGGTCAGCCGCTTCAAGCACAACCGGCAGTGGCCTCTGGGGCGTTTGATGGCTGAACTGCTGGGGTTTGGGCTGCTGCATCGCTTTGCCGAAGGGCTACCCCGCCCTGACCTGCTGTTGCCTGTGCCCTTGGCCAAGCGTCGACTGCGCGAGCGCGGGTTCAACCAGGCCGGGATGCTCGGGCGGTGGTTGTCCACGCAACTTGGGCTACCGTGCGATGAGCGATTGTTGCTGCGCACGCGCGAGACGCCTGCGCAGCAACAGCTGGATGCCCGGGCAAGGCGGCGCAATTTGCGACAAGCGTTTGCGCTCTCGGGTGAACTGACGGGCAAACATGTCGCTATTGTCGATGATGTGTTCACCACCGGTGCCACCGCGCAGGCAATCGCCGAGGTGCTGCGCAAGGCCGGAGCGCGGCGGGTGGATGTGTATTGCCTGGCACGCACGCCCAAGCCGGGGTATGCATGACCCTGCGCAGTCCTCCACAATCCGCTTTCAGGACCTTCACATATAACGACTCAATACCCATGCCCCTACCCACCCTGCTTACCCAGCACATCGCCCGCCGCCCCCAGCGCATCGCCCTGCTGCAGCACATTGCCGAGCAAGGCTCGATCACCCGAGCCGCCAAAGCCGCAGGCATTAGCTACAAAGCTGCCTGGGATGCCATCGACGAGCTCAACAACCTGGCCAGCCAGCCCTTGGTCGAGCGCAGTACCGGTGGCCGTGGCGGTGGCGGTGCGCGTTTGTCGCCGGAAGGCGAGCGGGTGTTGCGTCTGTATCAAAGGTTGCAGGCCCTGCAGGCGGAAATTCTTGAGGCCGCCGAAGAATCCAGTGACCTCGACCTGCTCGGCCGCCTGATGCTGCGTACCAGTGCGCGCAACCAACTCCAGGGCCAGGTCAGCGGCCTGCGCCGCGAGGGCCGGTATGACCGCGTCAGCCTGGCATTGGGCGGTGGGCTGGAGATTGATGCGCTGATCACCCACGACAGCACCGCGCGGCTGGAGCTGACACTGGGGACGATGGTGGTGGCGCTGCTCAAGGCCGGGTGGGTACGGTTGCTGCCGGAGGGGGAAGCAGCCGACGCGGGCAGCAACTGCTTGAGTGCAACGGTGGAAGAAGTGTTGGCAGAGGATGAGGGGCCCAGTGAGGTGCGGCTGGCGTTGGGCAATGGGCAGACATTGTGTGCCATCGCGGAGGCGGACTGGTTGGCTGGTCATCCGGTGGCGGCGGGCAGTGCGGTGCAGGTGCAGTTTCATCCGTCCTATGTGTTGATCGGGGTTCCTGCATAGCCTGGCCGCGCATTGCGCGGTTCGCGGGCGCGCCCGCTCCCACAAATCCTGAAACGTGCGCTGTACCTGTGGGAGCGGGCATGCCCGCGAAGAGGCCGGTACAGGCATAACGCGTTACCATGGCCCCACGCTGCTTACCCTCCGGAGTCACCATGTCCCACCCCTTCGACACCCTCACCCCCGACCTGGTCCTGGACGCAGTGGAAAGCATCGGCTTTCTCAGCGACGCCCGGGTGCTGGCACTGAACAGCTACGAGAACCGCGTCTATCAGGTGGGCATCGAAGACGCACAGCCGCTAATCGCCAAGTTCTACCGCCCAGGCCGCTGGAGCGATGCGGCGATCCTCGAAGAACATAGCTTCACCGCCGAACTCGCCGACTGCGAGGTGCCGGTGGTTGCGCCGATGCAGCACGACGGCTGCACCTTGTTCGAGCACCAGGGCTTCCGTTTCACTCTGTTCCCGCGCCGCGGCGGCCACGCTCCGGAGCCGGGCAACCTCGACCAGCTCTACCGCCTTGGCCAGTTGCTCGGCCGCCTGCATGCCGTGGGCGCCACCAAACCATTCGAGCACCGTGAGGCCCTGGCTGTGGACAACTTCGGCCACGCCTCGCTGAACACCCTGCTGGACGGTGGTTTTGTCCCTCGCGAACTGTTGCCCGCCTTCGAGTCCGTGGCCCGCGACCTGCTAAAACGTGTCGAGGATATCTACGCCCGCACTCCGCACCAGCTGATCCGCCTGCACGGCGACCTGCACCCCGGCAACCTGATGCACCGTGACGAGGTGTACCACGTGGTCGACCTCGACGACTGCCGTATGGGCCCGGCGGTGCAAGACCTATGGATGATGCTGGCCGGCAGCCGCGAGGAGCGCCTGGGGCAACTGGCCGAGCTGATCGACGGCTACAACGAGTTCCACGACTTCGACCCGCGCGAACTGGCCCTGATCGAGCCCCTGCGCGCCCTGCGCCAGCTTCACTACAGCGCGTGGCTGGCACGGCGCTGGAGCGACCCGGCGTTCCCGCCCAGCTTCCCGTGGTTCGGCCAACCCCGCTACTGGGGGGACCAGATTCTCGCCTTGCGCGAACAAATGGCCGCGCTGGATGAAGCACCGCTGAAATTGTTCTAGAAGCATGCCTACGTCTGTCTACAATAGGCGTCGCTTTATTTAGCTACCTAAGCAAGGATTCTGCATGCACGCCGCAAACCCGCGTCGCGGGTACATCCTGGGCCTGAGCGCCTACATCATCTGGGGCCTGTTCCCCATCTATTTCAAGGCAATCCAGAACGTCCCGGCGGTCGAGATCATTGTCCACCGGGTGCTCTGGTCGGCGCTGTTCGGCTCGCTGCTGCTACTGGTGTGGAAACACCCGGGCTGGTGGCGCGAACTGCGCGACAACCCGCGCCGGCTGGGCATCCTGGCGCTGAGCGGAGCATTGATTGCGGGTAACTGGCTGACCTATGTGTGGTCGGTAAACAACGGCCGCATGCTCGAAGCCAGCCTGGGTTACTACATCAACCCGCTGATCAATGTGGTACTGGGCATGCTGATTCTTGGCGAGCGCCTGCGCCGCCTGCAATGGCTGGCGGTGGGCATGGCCGCTGTAGGTGTAGCCCAGCAGGTGTGGCAGGTAGGCAGCCTGCCTTGGGTGTCGCTGGTGCTGGCGCTGAGCTTCGGCTTCTACGGGCTGATTCGCAAACAGGCGCCAGTGGCGGCATTGCCGGGCCTGGTGGTGGAAACCTGGATGCTGGTGCCGCTGGCCCTTGGCTGGCTGCTACTGCACCCGGCGGCGATGAGTGCCCAGGGGGCGTTTTACACCAGCAGCGAAGCACTGTGGTTGATGGCGGCCGGGCCGGTGACGCTGATACCGCTGGTGTGCTTCAACGCTGCGGCCCGGCACCTGCCATATACCACCCTGGGCTTCCTGCAGTACCTGGCGCCGACGCTGGTATTGCTGCAGGCAGTGCTGTTGTTCGATGAGCATTTGTCGTCGAGCACATTGGTGGCGTTCATGTTCATCTGGGCGGGTTTGGCGATCTACAGCGTCGATGCGTGGATGAATTTGCGCAAGCGCAGCTGATCAAAAAACGATCAAAACTCTGCAGGCCATGCGGTTCGAGGCCTGCAGCGACATCTCCAAAGGTTATCCACACCCTCGTCCCCGTGCTTTGTGCACAAGCTGCTGATTATTGGGTGTTTTTTGATCAAAACTGCGCAGGGCACAGAGGGCCTGGGGTGGAGAGGTACACCCCCAGGTTATCCACAGGGCCTTCCCCGTGATATCGGGATAACCGCAAGGGGCTGCGATGCAGCCCGTTCGCAGCACAAGGCTGCTCCTACAGGAGTTATGCAATTCCCTGTAGGAGCAGCCTTGTGCTGCGAATGCGCCGCAAAGCGGCCCCGGCGATCCCGAATCAATCCTCCGCCCGCAACTGCAACTCCACCATCAAATCGTCCGCCAGGCTCTCCAGCTTCTGCTGCAGTTCATCCAGCGAAAGGGTCAACGGCAGCGCCAGCAATGCATCGGCATGAAACAGCGCCTCGCTGCTCATCGGTGCCGGCCGCACCTCAGTGGTAAACCGCTCAAGGTTCACCCCAAGATCCGCCAGCAACCGGGTAATGTCCCGCACGATCCCCGGCCGGTCATTCCCCACCAGTTCCATGGCAATCGGCTTCCAGGTACACGACGGCTCGATGCCGCTCTCGGCAATCAGCACGCGAATGTCATACCGGGCCAGCCCCTGCAACGATGCCACCAGTTCAGCGTAATTCTCAGCCGGCACCGCCACCCGCAAGATGCCGGCAAACTGCCCGGCCATACGCGACATGCGGCTTTCCAGCCAGTTGCCACTGTGGTCGGCGATGCACTGGGCAATGCGTTCGACCTGGCCAGCCTTGTCAGGGGCGATAACAGTCAGTACAAGATGATCCACAAGCCCTTCCTCGTGTCGGACCGCGCCCGGCGGCAGAAAATCGGGGGATCGAGTCAGTATAGGCAAGGCGCGGCAACCTGCCGCAGGGCGTCCAGCACAACGAATCGTGTACTGTTTCAAGATTTATCTGGAACAATCCACCTATTTTTTGCGAACATACCCACTCCCAGCGTGACCATACGCGACCAACGGGTCGCATAACGGCGCTTTTAGTCTGATTTTGCCCCGCCTACTGCTTCATGTAGTATCCCGTGGCGCGGACTACAAAACGTCGTTTGGATGTCTGCCAAGGCGCCTGTGAAAATACGCACACTGCCTGCCAGCATGTCTGGCAAGCCGCACCCAGCCGCGCCCGGTACAACCCGGGGGCACGCACTGGTGCCGTGTTTAGAGAAGCGCTACAGGCTTAATACAGAAGAGCGAAATAGCTGAGCAGAGTGAGGCAAGCAATGACTGGATACGTTCAAGTCGGTGGCCTTCAGGTCGCCAAGGTCCTGTACGACTTCGTGAACAACGAAGCCATCCCCGGGACCGGCATCGTCGCCGAGCAGTTCTGGGCGGGTGCAGAGAAGATCATCAATGACCTCGCTCCAAAGAACAAAGCCCTGCTCGCCAAGCGCGACGAGCTGCAAGCCAAGATCGACGCCTACCATCAGGCACGCAAAGGCCAGGCCCACGACGCCGTCGCCTATAAAGCATTCCTCCAGGAAATCGGCTACCTGCTGCCACAAGCCGACGATTTCCAGGCCACCACCCAGAACGTGGACGAAGAAATCGCCCACATGGCCGGCCCGCAGCTGGTGGTGCCGGTAATGAATGCCCGCTTCGCCCTGAACGCCGCCAACGCACGCTGGGGTTCGCTGTATGACGCCCTGTACGGTACCGACGCCATCAGCGATGAAGGCGGCGCCGAAAAAGGCCAAGGTTACAACAAGGTCCGTGGCGACAAGGTCATCGCCTTCGCCCGCGCCTTCCTCGACGAAGCTGCGCCACTGGCTGCCGGCTCGCACGTCGACTCCACCGGCTACCGCATCGAAGGCGGCAAGCTGGTTGTTGCCCTGAAAGGCGGCAGCAACAGCGGCCTGCGTGACGATGCCCAGCTCATCGGCTTCCACGGTGACGCCGCCGCACCAACCGCCGTGCTGCTCAAGCACAACGGCCTGCACTTCGAAATCCAGGTCGATGCCAACACCCCGGTTGGCAGCACCGACGCCGCCAGCGTGAAAGACATCCTGATGGAATCGGCACTGACCACCATCATGGACTGCGAAGACTCGGTTGCCGCCGTCGACGCTGACGACAAGGTTATCGTCTACCGCAACTGGCTGGGCCTGATGAAAGGCGACTTGGCCGAAAGCGTGAGCAAGGGTGGCAAAACCTTCACCCGCACCATGAACCCGGACCGCGAGTACGCCGCGCCCAATGGCGGCAGCGTCACCCTGCATGGCCGTTCGCTGCTGTTCGTACGCAACGTTGGCCACCTGATGACCAACCCGGCGATCCTCGATGCCCAGGGCAACGAAATCCCCGAAGGCATCCAGGACGGCCTGTTCACCAACCTGATCGCCCTGCACAACCTCAACGGCAACACCAGCCGCAAGAACACCCGCACCGGCAGCGTGTACATCGTCAAGCCGAAGATGCATGGCCCGGAAGAAGTCGCTTTCGCCGCCGAAATCTTCAGCCAGGTCGAAGACCTGCTGGGCATGCCACGCAACACCGTCAAGGTCGGCATCATGGACGAGGAGCGCCGTACCACGGTCAACCTCAAGTCCTGCATCAAGGCTGCCGCCGAGCGCGTAGCGTTCATCAACACCGGTTTCCTCGACCGCACTGGCGATGAAATCCACACCTCGATGGAAGCCGGCGCCGTGGTGCGCAAAGGCGCCATGAAAAACGAGAAGTGGATCGGCGCCTACGAGAACAACAACGTCGACGTTGGCCTGGCCACCGGCCTGCAAGGCCGTGCGCAAATCGGCAAAGGCATGTGGGCCATGCCCGACCTGATGGCTGCCATGCTCGAGCAGAAGATCGCCCACCCGCTGGCCGGTGCCAACACCGCCTGGGTGCCGTCGCCGACTGCCGCCACCCTGCACGCCCTGCACTACCACAAGGTGGACGTGCAGGCGCGCCAGCGTGAGCTGGCTTCGCGTACCCCGGCGTCGGTGGACGACATCCTCGCCATCCCGCTGGCCGCCGACACCAACTGGTCGGACGAAGAAATCCGCAACGAGCTGGACAACAACGCTCAGGGCATCCTCGGCTACGTGGTGCGCTGGATCGACCAGGGTGTGGGTTGCTCGAAGGTGCCGGACATCAACAACGTCGGCCTGATGGAAGACCGTGCCACCCTGCGCATTTCTGCCCAGTTGCTGGCCAACTGGCTGCGCCATGGCGTGGTCAGCCAGGATCAGGTGCTGGAAAGCCTCAAGCGCATGGCCGTGGTGGTCGACCAGCAGAACGCCGGTGACGCCCTGTACCGCCCGATGGCGCCGAACTTCGACGACAACGTCGCGTTCCAGGCGGCTGTAGAGTTGGTGGTGGAAGGTGGCAAGCAGCCGAACGGCTACACCGAGCCGGTGCTGCACCGCCGTCGCCGCGAGTTCAAGGCGCGTAACGGGTTGTAAACCGCAAGGGGCCGCTTTGCGGCCCATTCGCGGCACAAGGCCGCTCCTACAGGTGAACGCATAACCCTTGTAGGAGCGGCCTTGTGCCGCGAATGGACTGCAAAGCAGCCCCTTTGTGCATCACTCTATTTTCAATTCCTTCTTCACCAGTTCCAGCAGCTTGCCCAGGTCCACCGGCTTGAGCAGGAAATCCACCACCCCCAGGTGCATCACGTCCACCGCCTCTTCTACATCGGTGTCGCCCGACACCACGATGATCGACAACGCTGCGCGCTCCGACTCACGAATCGTGCGGATCAAATCCAGGCCATCCTCTGGCTGCATGCGTAAATCCGTGATCATCAAACTGATCCGCTGCTGATAATGCAGGTACAACCTGGCTTCCTCCGCCCCGTCCGCCCCCACCGCATCGATGCCCCGGCTTTTCAGGTACAGGATCAGCGCCTCACGGTTGACCGCGTTGTCATCCACCACCAGCACCAACGGCCTAGGTGCCACAGGCGCACTTACCACGGCCAAGGCCTCACGCTCGGCGTCGCTCAGGATGTCGGTGTGCTCAGGCATGCTCATCTCGTCAAAAAAATTCCGCTTCAGCCTTAGGACCACATTACTCGCGTAACCCGTTTCGCCTTTCGTCGGGTCTTTGACAGGGGCGTTCATAGACTTACGTCCAATGGGCACCACCCCGCCGCAAGCCGACCATGGAGGCAGAGAACAACAAGGCCGGCACCTATATATAGATATATATAGTTCGGCGTAGCGATACGGTCAGTTTCATGAGCAAAAAGGACACCTACAGCCAGGCGGGCAGGACAGCAGTACTGCAGAACATTCAAGGCACCCTGCAGTTCCTGCAGCGCTTTCCGCCGTTCAACCAGATGGAGCACAGCCACCTGGCCTACCTGGTCGAGCAGTGCCAGCTGCGCTTCTATGCCTGCGGCGAAAGCATCGTCAAACCTGCCGACGGGCCGGTCGAGCACTTCTACATCGTCAAGCAGGGCCGCGTGGTTGGCGAGCGCCAGCACCTGGTCAAGCCTGGGGTGGAAACCACCTTCGAAATCACCAGTGGCGAGTGCTTCCCGCTGGCCGCCCTGCTGGGCGAGCGAGCCACCCGCACCGAGCACCTGGCCGGTGAAGATACCTTCTGCCTGCAGTTGAACAAGGCCGCGTTCATCCGCGTGTTCTCGATGTCTGAAGTGTTTCGGGATTTTGCCCTGCGCGGGGTCAGCAGCCTGCTCGACCAGGTCAACCAGCAGGTGCGACAGCGCGCTGTGGAAACCCTCGGCACCCAGTATTCGCTGAACACGCCCTTGGGTGAGCTGGCCATGCGTCACCCGGTGGTGTGCACGGCACAAACCCCGCTGCGCGAAGCCGTGCGGCTGATGCACGAGCAGCAGGTCGGCAGCATCGTGGTGGTCGACGCGCAGCGCTACCCCACCGGCATCTTCACCCTGCGCGACCTGCGCCAGGTGGTGGCCTCGGCGGATGCCGACCTGGGCGCGCCCATCGAGCGGCACATGACGGTCAAACCCTTCTACCTCAGCCCTCAGGCCAGCGCCTTCGACGCGGCCATGGCCATGACCGAGCGGCATATCGCCCACGTGTGCCTGGTGGAAAACCGGCGCTTGTGCGGGGTGGTTTCCGAGCGTGACCTGTTCTCGCTGCAACGGGTCGACCTGGTGCACCTGGCGCGCACCATCCGCCATGCGCCTCGGCTGGACACCCTGGTCTCGCTGCGCGGGGAAATCAGCCAGCTTGTGGAGCGCATGCTGGCCCATGGCGCATCGTCCACGCAGATCACCCAGATCATCACCCTGCTCAACGACCACACCGTGTGCCGGGTAATCGAGCTGGCGCTGGCCGAGCGCGGCGACCCGGGCGTGCCGTTCAGCTGGTTGTGCTTTGGCAGCGAAGGGCGCCGCGAGCAGACCCTGCACACCGACCAGGACAACGGCATCCTCTTCGAGGCGGCCGACAGCGCTGAAGCCGACGCCATCCGTGCCCGCCTGCTGCCGCTGGCGCAGTACATCAACCAGTGCCTGGCCCAGTGCGGCTTTACCCTGTGCAAGGGCAACGTCATGGCCGGCAACCCTGACCTGTGCCTGTCGCGCAGCGAGTGGGCACGGCGCTTTGCCGGCTTTGTTCGTGAAGCCAGCCCGGAGAACCTGCTGGGTTCGAGCATCTACTTCGACCTGCGCGTGGTGTGGGGCGATGAGCAAGGTTGCGAACAACTGCGCCAACGCCTGTTGGACCAAGTGGCCGACAACCGCATCTTCCAGCGCATGCTGGCCGAAAACGCCTTGCGCCAGCGCCCGCCGGTGGGCCGCCTGCGCGAGTTCGTGCTGACCCGCCAGGGCAATGACAAGGCCGCCACCCTCGACCTCAAGGTTCAGGGCCTGACGCCCTTCGTCGACGGTGCCCGGCTATTGGCGTTGGCCAATGGCGTCGGTGCGTGCAACACCCTGGAGCGGCTGCGCCAGCTGGTGGCCAAGGGCGTGATCGAGCCACTGGATGGCGCGGCCTATGAAGAGGCTTACCACTTCATCCAGCAAACCCGCATGCAGCAGCACCAGCGCCAGGCTCGCGACAACCTGCCTTACTCCAACCGCCTCGACCCGGACAGCCTCAACCACCTGGACCGGCGCATCCTGCGCGAGGCGCTGCGCCAGGCCCAGCGCCTGCAAAGCAGCCTGGCCCTGCGGTACCAGCTATGAGCCTGTTCACCTGGCTGCGCCCCAGCGCGCCCGAACTGGACCCCGCCACACGCCAGCGCCTGAGCCGGTTACCCAAGCCCACGCCGCTGGGGGTATGCACCCTGCGTGAACAGCGCTGGGTGGTGCTGGACCTCGAAACCAGCGGGCTCAACCCCAACCGGGACCAGGTATTGTCGATTGGCGCAGTGGCCATCGAAGACGGCGCCATCGATTTTGCCCAGCAGTTCGAACGCACCCTGCACAGGCCTTTGCAGAAGACCAACGCCAGCGTGCTGATTCATGGCCTGGGCCCTGGCGCCCTGGCCGCCGGTTGCGACCCGGCCGAGGCCCTGCTCGACTTGCTCGATTTCATTGGCAACAGCCCGGTGCTGGCGTTTCATGCGCCCTTCGACCAGCGCATGCTGGCCCGTGCGCTGAAGGAGAGCCTTGGGCATCGTCTGCAGTCACTGTTCCTCGACGTTGCCGAACTGGCGCCGATGCTAAACCCCGACACGGTGCTGCGCGAGGCCGGGCTGGATGACTGGGTGGCGCGGTTTGATTTGCAGGTTGAAGAGCGCCACCATGCCAGTGCCGATGCCCAAGTGACCGCAGAGCTGGCGCTGATCCTGTTCAGCCAGGCCCGGCGCCAGCAGCTGGACAGCCCATTGCAGCTGGAGCAGCGGTTGCGTGGGTGGCGGCGGCGCAAAGCACAGAGTCATGGCCTGTAGCTTTGCATTGGGCCATCAGCCTTTTCCATGGTGGCAATCCGATAAGCGTCCATTGCACCCACCCCCTCCCCTCTGCAACAATCGCGAATAATTATCGTTAGTTAATGCATTCGTTCCGGGGGGACGCTGCTTGTTTTCAGCACAGAGCCCACACGCCGATCTGGTCGGTGCGCTGTACCGCGACCACCGCGGCTGGCTGCTCGCCTGGCTGCAACGCAGCATGGCCTGCCGCCAACGTGCCGAAGATCTGAGCCAGGACACCTTCGTGCGCCTGCTCGGCCGTGAGCAGCTGGACACGCCCCGCGAACCCCGTGCGTTTCTGGCCGCCGTGGCCAAAGGGCTGATGTTCGACCACTTTCGCCGCGCCGCGCTGGAACAGGCCTATTTGACCGAGCTGGCGCTGATCCCGGAAGCCGAACAACCTTCCCCGGAAGTGCAGTTGCTGATCCTCGAAGACCTCAAGGCCATCGACCGGCTGCTCGGCAAGCTATCGAGCAAGGCCCGCGCGGCATTCCTGCACAACCGCCTGGACGGCATGGGCCATGGCGAAATCGCCGAGCGCCTGGGTGTGTCGGTGTCGCGGGTGCGCCAGTACATCGCCCAAGGCATGCGCCAGTGCTATGTGGCCCTGTACGGGGAACCGACGTGAGCAATGCACCGGTTTCGTCCCAGGTACTGGAAGCCGCCATCGCCTGGAAACTCAGCCTCGGCGACGCCAGCGGCACGCCCGATGAACGCAACGAATTCATGCGCTGGCATGCCGCCAGCGAAGAACACGCGCGTGCCTGGCGCCAGCTCGGCGCCATGGACCAGCGCGTCAGTGCGGCAGCCGGGCCGGCACGTCAGGCCTTGCTGCAATCACGCGCCGGTTTGCGTCGACGCATCGGCAAAGTGGGCGGCGGGCTGGCCGGCATGTTCCTGCTCGGCTCGCTGCTGGCCTGGGTCGGCGCACCGTCGCTGGCCCCAAGCTACTGGCTGGCCGACCAGCGTACCGCTACCGGCGAGCTGCGTACCCTGCGTCTGGAAGACGGCACACTGCTGAGCTTGAACACCCACACCGCCGTAGACATCGACTACGCCGGCGAGCAGCGGGTAATCGTGCTGCACCAAGGCGAGATCTCGGTTGAAACCGGCCACCAGGACCCGCGCCCGCTGCTGGTACGCACCGACGATGGCCGCCTGCGACCTTTAGGCACGCGCTTCCTGGTGCGCCGCGAAGCCGACGGTACCCGCCTGGAAGTACTGCAAGCCTCGGTTGCAGCCATGCCGCACAACAGTGGCGACGAGCAAGTGCTGCGCGAAGGCCAGCAGGTACTGATGAACGCCAACGGCCTCGGCCAGGTCGGCGCAGTGCCGGTCGGGGCCGATGCCTGGACCCGCGGCATGCTGGTGGTGGACAACGTGCGCCTGGGCGACCTGCTGGCCGAACTTGGCAAATACCGCAGCGGCTACCTCGGGGTAGACGAGCAAGTCGCCGACCTGCGCGTGACCGGCAGCTTCCCGCTGACCAACACCAACCTGGCGTTGGAGTCGCTGGTACCGGCCTTGCCGGTGAAAATCGAGCGGCATACCCAGTGGTGGGTCAACGTCGTTCCCAAGTAGACCTGTAACGGCCTCTTCGCGGGTGAACCCGCGAAGAGGCCAGTGCAGGCAAATACACATACCAAATAATTCTCAATATTTTTCAGATTTCCCCTGTCACTTTTCAATTCTCGCTCGGCAAGGAAGCAGCAAGCACTTACCCGTCGAGGAACCGCCGCATGTCCCGTGCCGTTGATCGTATCCTGCGCCCCAGCCTGATGGCCCTGGCCATCGGCCTGGCTGCCCCGCTGGCAAGCTCCGCCTTGTTCGCCGCCGAGCTATCCACGCCGCGCGCCTACAACCTGCCCAGCGCGCCGCTAGCCACCACCCTCAACCAGATCGCCAGCCAGGCCGGCATTGCCCTGGCCATCGACCCGGCACTGGTAAGCGGCCGCACCTCGGCCCCGGTAAGCGGCCAGTACGACGGCCTCGGCGCCCTGCAAGCGGCCCTGCGCGGTACCGGCCTGCAGTTGCAACAGAGCAGCGTGGGTAGCTACAGCCTGGTGGCCGTGCCGGACGGCACCCTGGCGCTACCGGAAACCACCGTGGACGCCGCCAGCGTTTCTGAAAGTGCCTGGGGCCCGGTAGAGGGTTACCTGGCCAAGCGCACCGCCGCTGGCACCAAGACCGACACCGCGCTGGTGGAGGCCCCCCGCTCCATCTCCATCGCCACCCGCGAGCAGATGAAAGACCGCGGTGTGCACAGCCTGGATGACGCCGTGCGCTACATGCCCGGCATCGTGTCGGCCAGCTTCGGCAGCGACACGCGCTATGACTGGATGCGCGTTCGCGGCTTCGAGCCCACCCAGTTCCTCGATGGCCTGCCGCTGCCACGCGGCGTGTACGCCAACCCGAAAGCCGAAACCTGGAACCTCGACCGCCTCGCCCTGCTGCGTGGCCCGGCCTCCTCGATCTATGGCCAAACCCCGCCCGGCGGCCTGCTGGACATGGTCAGCCGTCGCCCGCAAGCCGAAAGCGAGCACGAGATCGAACTGCAGTACGGCAGCGACAACCATCGCCAGATCAACTTTGCCAGCACTGGCAAGATCGACGATGAAGGCCGCTTCCTGTACGGCGTCAGCGGTGTGATCCGCGACGGCGGCACGCAGATCGACCACATCGACGACAAGCGCTACAACATCGCCCCGAGCCTGACCTGGAACATTGACGAAGACACCACGCTGACCTTCCTCACCCAGTTCACCCGCGACGATACCGGCGCCACCAGCCAGTTCCGGCCAATCCAGGGCACCAAGATCGACATGCCGTTCGGCAAGATCTCGCACCACAAGAACCTGGGTGACCCGGACTACGAATTCTACGACCGTACCTACTACGCCCTGGGCTACGCCTTCGAACACCGCATCAACGACGTGTGGCAGTTCCGTCAGAATTTGCGTTACACCAAGACAGACCTGGCGTTCCAGACCATCACACCAGGCAGCTACTACCAGCCCGGCGGCCCGGTGAAAGACGATGGCACGGTAAGCCGCATGTCCACCAACACTGACGAAGACATCAGCCAGTTCGCCGTGGACAACAACTTCCAGGCAGATTTCGCCACCGGTGACATCACCCACACCCTGCTGCTCGGCCTGGACCACCAGCGCATCAACACCAATTACCTGTCGATCTTCGGCTTCAACGTGCCGGACAGCAACGTCAACAACCCGGTCTACGGGGTGCCGATCACCCGCCCGGACCGCTCGACGGCGTTCTACGACTACAACCAGAAATCCCGCCAGACCGGCTTGTATGTTCAGGACCAGATGGCGCTCGGCAATTGGCGCCTGACCTTGGGCGGTCGTGAGGACTGGGTACATACCGGTACCAGGTATCTCAACCAGGGTGATGCCACCAATACCCAGCGCGACAAGAAGTTCAGCGGCAACGCGGCTCTCAGCTACGTGTTCGATTCGGGCTTCGTGCCGTACCTCTCGTATGCCGAGTCCTTCCAACCTGCCAGCAATGCCAGCGCATCTGCGACCGAGTCGTTCAAGCCGACCGAGGGCCAGCAGTGGGAGTTGGGCGTCAAGTACCAGCCACCGGGCTCCAACACGCTGCTGTCGGCAGCTGTGTATGACCTGACCCAGAAGAACGTCTCGGTCACCAACAACGTGGGTGGCGTAACCGTCACCAGCCAGAGCGGCGAAGTGAAAGTCCACGGCCTTGAGCTTGAAGCAGTTTCCGACGTTACCGAAAACCTGAAAGTGATTGCCGCTTACACCTTGGCCAAATCTGAAGTGCAGGACGGCCTCTACAAAGGTAACCGCCTGCAATTGATGCCTAACCAGCAAGCCTCGGTATGGAGTGACTACACCTGGCACGCCGGCGTGCTCGACGGCTTCGGCATCGGCCTGGGCGCGCGCTATACCGGCAATACCTACGGTGACCAGGGCAATACCTACCTGGGCAAGGCCAAGGCCTACACCGTGTTCGACGCGTCGGTGCATTACGACCTGGGTCGCCTGGACAGCAGCCTGAAGGGCGCGTCGGTGGCGGTCAATGCCACCAACTTGCTGAACAAGGATTACCTCTCTACCTGTGACTCGTACTACTGCTACTACGGCGATGAGCGCAGTGTTGTCGCCAGCGCCACTTACAAGTTCTGAGTGAGCGGGGGCCGCTTTGCGGCCCTCGATCCAACAGACAAAAATCGGTACCGTGATGAAAAGCCCAACCATCCGCCGCTGGTCCGTGATCCATACCTGGAGCAGCCTGGTCTGTACCCTGTTCCTGTTGTTGCTGGCACTCACCGGCCTGCCGCTGATCTTCCACCACGAACTCGAACACCTGCTCGGCGACGCCCCCGAACTGCGTGAAATGCCAGCTGGCACCCCGCACCTCGACCTGCAGCAGCTTGTACTGAAAGCCGAACAACACCGTCCCGGCGAGGTGGTGCAGTACTTCGGCTACGAGGAGGACGAACCCAACGGCGTGGTGGCCATCACCGCCGCTACCGCTGGCACCGACCCCAACCTGTCGCACACCTTCATGCTCGACGCCCGCACCGGCGAAGCAGTGGCCATGCCGGCTGCCAATGGCGGCTTCATGATGATCATGCTGCGCCTGCACGTGGACATGTTCGCCGGCCTGCCTGGCAAGCTGCTGCTGGCCTTCATGGGCGTGCTGTTCATCGTCGCGATTGTCTCCGGCACCGTGCTCTATGCGCCGTTCATGCGCCGTCTGGCGTTCGGCACCGTGCGCCACGAAAAGTCCCGCCGCCTGCGCTGGCTCGACCTGCATAACCTGATCGGCGCAGTTACACTGGCCTGGGCGTTGACCGTGGGCGTGACGGGCGTGATCAGTGCCCTGTCCGACCTGGTCATCGCGGCCTGGCGCAACGACAGCCTGGCAGCGATGGTTGCCCCCTACCGCGACGCGCCGCCGCTCGTCGATCGCGCCCCAGCCACTCGCCTGCTGGAAATTGCCGAACAGGCCGCCCCCGGCATGCGCCCGGACTTCATCGCTTTTCCAGGCACACGGTTCTCCAGCGAGCACCACTATGCGGTATTCATGAACGGTGCCACACACCTGAGTTCTCACCTGTTCACGCCGGTATTGATCGATGCTCGCACCCTTGCTGTGACTGCCGTAGGCGACCGTCCCTGGTACATGGATGCCATGGGCCTGTCGCAGCCGTTGCATTTCGGCGATTACGGCGGGCGACCGATGCAAATCCTCTGGGCTTTGCTGGACGTGCTGACAATCATCGTGCTCGGCAGCGGCCTCTACCTGTGGTGGGGCAAGCAGCGCAAACCCAGGGAGGTGCGCGCATGAGCCACAGGTCGCAATCCACTGCACGCCTCTTCGCCTGGCCGGCGTTGATTGCCATGCTTGGGTTCCTGGGCCTGTTCGCCGCACTGCTTGGCGACGGTGGCTGGGACGTTCTGGCATGGGCCGGCCTGGGCCTGCCGGCCCTGTTGAGCCTGCGCGGGCTGCTCTGGCGTCGCGGGCGCTAGCCCGCTACCGCCACGCAACCGCAGGTATTGCCAAGCATGGGGTTTTCCTCAACCAAGGACCCGCCCCATGCGCCCCCTCGAACAACTGGAACGGATCGACCGACAGATCAGTGACCTGCTCGGCGGCCTTCCGACGATTGACCTTCAGCACCCCATCAACCCCGACACACGCACCTGGTTGCACGGCGAAGTGGCCAGCTTCTGGACCACGGCCGATGAGCAAGGCGAAACCCCAAGACAAAAGCTGCTGGCACTGCGCAAGGCGCTGATGCTGGCCGAGGTTGAATTGCGCCTGGGCGACGAGACCTTGGGCTACCGTTCAGCCGATCAACTATGGGCCTGCCTGCAACAGCCACTACCCTCCCAGCGCAGGCATATGCCCCTGGCCAAAAGGCCACAGGTCTACCGCGTGCTGCTGGAAGGCCTACGGCCCAACTGGCGAAGCTACCTGCCAGGCATACTGATCATCGTTGCCGGCACCGCCGAGGGCCCTATGCTCACACCCGAGGATGCCGCAGGCATGGCCTTGCTGTGCAGCCTCTCACAAGGCATTGAAGCCTTCGAGTCCCTTGCCGCGCTGCACCAGGAGCTTTGCGAACGCCTGGAAGACCCACTCCAGAGCAAACCGCTGCTGCATCTGTACACTGACGCGCAGGCGGACCGCGTGCGGCTGTCACAGCGCCTGCGCTATGACTGGTACGCCGATAGCCTGCTGGAGGCCCAGATCGACAGTGTGATAGAAGCCCAGCGCCAACGCTTGAGTGACACCGGCTTGTGGAGCAGCTCACCCCACCAGCACACCCGAATACATAAAGCCATGGAGCTCTGGCACGAAGTCGGCGCCAAACCCATCCTGCAGACACGTTACTCCCGATTGCTTGAGAAGAACCTGCCGAACTGGCTGCGCAATACATCTGCGCAAGGCCTGAGCCATATGATGCAGGCGATGCAAGAGCTGGTGGCAATCGCCGAGCAGGCTGCCGCCCCGGGAGTGCTGAGCTTCAACGACTTCAAGCAACGCAATAGCCTGCTGGGCTGGGCCAACGCACGCCTTCGCGAGCGCCTGCGCCATGACCTGGGGTACGCCGCAGATCCCCGCGATATCAAGATCGTGGTCGTGCGTACCCGCCGCACTGGCGCCGTCATGCATCCCTTCGCCATCTCATCCTATGTCACCTATGCAGGCATGCGACGCGTGGGCGACGAGATGGTCGAAATGGTCGAGGAAATAAACACCTTCGAAGAGATCGCCCTCAAGAACTTGCCGTGGTTCGATACCGACTACTGGCTTACTGCCCGGGTGATCCATGCCCATGGCAAAGCCATGCCCGCGGGGCTCACGCCGCAGTATGTCAAGCACATGGTCCGGGAACTGAACGTGGGTGACAGTTACGCAGAGTACCTGCGCACCCAACTCATCAGTTCCAGAGCGGGCAAATGGCGCCTCACTGCGCACAGCAAGGTCAACCGTGCACGCATGCACGCTGAAGCAGTCAAGGCGCGCTACGCAGGGCACTTTGGCGAAGACCCTTTCGAACACGGCTACAACTGGGTGCGCGCAGTGCTGGACCAACCACACAATGCCTTGCGTGCGCCGGTAGCAGGCTACCCGGTCACTGTCCGGCAGCTGAACATCATGGGCCATACCCTGCAGGGCGTACTTCTGCTCAACAGCATCACCTACAAGTCTCCGGCATGTGTGCTGTATACCCCGGATGCCCCGGACCGCAGGGCCTGGCGGCGTTTCCGAACAACCCGCGAACTGCTTCGCACATTGCGCCAACAGCCCGCATTGAGAGCATACGTAGCCCAGCGCCTGCCATTGCTACCTGCCGTCACGGTGCAGCGGCTGCTGGACAAGGGGCGCATGAGCACGCATTTGACGACACCTGAGATCAAGGACGACCTTTTCTTCGTTTACTACATGGCCGAAGCCCGCGCGCTGATCGCTCAGGCCGATGCCGACAGCATGACGACCAGGGAAGTGAACGTGGAATCGGTCATGGCGCTGAGCTGGCGCTTACTGGACTTCATCAGCCTGCTGCTGCCGAACCGTGCGCTGCTGGTGCTGTCGATCGGCCGCATGGCAATCGATATCTGGGACGGCGCCGAGGCTTTCAAGCAAGAGGATGTCGAAGGGGTGATGCGACATGCGTATCAGGCGCTTAGCCACCTCAACGATGCGGGTACCAGTTTTCTGGGTTCCAGAGTGCTACGCCGATCCCTGCGCGGGATCCCCAAACAACCGCCACTGCCGCTACCCGCACGCCACGAGGTACAACCGGACAGCAGCAGCCTGCGCTATCGCATCGACGGTATCTACGGTGAAGGTGTATACGAGCAAAGCTCGGTGTTTGGCGGGCAATCGCTGTACTTCGTCAAGGACAACGACAACCGCTATTACCAGGTCAGCTTCGATGGCTACCGCTGGCGGGCCATCGACCCTGGCCAGCCAGACGCCTACCTGCAGCAGCCGCTCAAGCGCAAGGCCGACGGGCAGTGGGTCATCGACTCACCGGTACTCTGGTACGACGGGCTGCCCGACCTTAAGCAGTTACTGCAAGACTGCTACCTGCAGGTGCCTGTGGCTGGCCTGCCACTGAACATCGAACAAGGGCTTTTCGAGGCTGACGATCAGTTGTACCTGGGGCTCGAGAACGGGCAGTTGCCGGTGCGCCGCCACCTGCTGCCGGATCATTACCACTTGCAGATGGCTAGTCCCGACAACGCCGGGGTGGTGCCGTGGGCGGTGATGCGTCACGAAAACGGCCAGTGGCTGATACGCGTTCGCCAGGCAGGGCGCAGCAGTGACTGGCTGACACTGCCAGACCAACCACCACCAGCCCAATAAAAGCCCGAACTGGCGGCCTTACTCGACCAGTTTTGGCAAAAGCCGGTCCAGTCGCTGATGCAAGGCACTGCCACTCGGCCAGTTGCGCAGCAGCCGTGCCCGGTCGCGGGCATAGGCCGGGGCGAAGCTGAGCTGGGTGGCGTGCTGGCACATGGCATCAAGGTCGATCAGCGACCACTGGCCGTTGTGCCAGAACAGGTTATGGCCTTTGAAGTCACCGTGGCTGATACGCTCGCGAATCAGCTGCTGCATCACATGGACCAAGGCATCCACTTGCTCCTCGGGTGCATCGCCACTTTCGACGTAGGGCGCGAAGCATGCCGTCAGGTCCGGGCCGTCGACATACTCGGTGACCAGATAGGCACGGCTACGCAGGCCCAGCACCCGCTGTTCCAGCACCGCGAGAGGGCGAGGCGTGGCGATGCCGAGGAATTCCAGGCGGTGGCCTTCAATCCACGAATGCCAGGCCCGGCTAGGGCGCCAGAAGCGCTTGAACCAGTGCGCGGTGTTCTTGATGTTGTAGCGCTTGAGCACCAGCTTGCGACCGTTCACCTCGATACGCGCCACGCTGGCGGCGCCACCGGTCTTGTACAGGTGGCCCTTGTCGATCAGCGCATCGGCCTGCTCCAGCACCGGCTGCATGGCGTCGACTTCGCTGCGGCGGATCGCCTGCAAGCCCGAGAGGCTGCGCTGGACGCTGAACAGGCTGCACTCGCGGCCCGCTTTGTCCAGGTAGTCCTTCTGGCGCCAGTTGCGCACCTTGTCCACCTGCTTTTGCAGGGCTTCCAGGGGCAACGCATGCTCGGCGTTGGCCAGCAGATAGTGCACCAGCAGCTCTTCGATGAACGGTTCCAGGCGCTTGGGCAGCTGGGCGAAGAACACCCCGAGGTTTTCCAGCACGCGCGGGCGTGACAGCTGCTGGCCAGGCGTTTCGGCCTTGATACCAGCGCCGTCGATCAGGTAAAGCTTGCCGCCATGGCGCAGCAGGTTGTCCAGGTGCAGGTCTTCCTGCCAAAGGCCCTGGGCGTGCATGTGCGCGACAGCCGTCAGTGCTTCACCCAATACCAGATGTTGCTCGTCAGCCAGCACCGGCAGGTTTTCCACCGCCGCCCAGGCATCGGCCAGGCTTTCGGCGCCGTCGAGGAATTCGAACAGCAGCCAGCCGCCCTCGCCTTCCTTGAGGCCATCGGCCAACAGTTTTGGCGTGGTCAGGCCTTGCTCGGCCAGCAGCTTCACACCTTGCAGTTCGCGCTGGAAATGCCGGGCGGCGTTACCGCCCACCAGCAGCTTGGCCAGCACCGGGGTCCCGCGCCACACTCCGGCGCCAACATAGCGCTGGCCCGGCAACACGCGCAGCAGGCTGAGCAGTTGCAACTCGGCGCTGCCGGCGGCATCCGCCAGGGTGATGCTCAGGGGCAACGACGGGCTGCGCCCGGCATCTTTCAGTTCGGACAAACGCATCAGCGGGCCTCTTTTTCACGACGGCGTTGCGTCAGGCGTTGCAACCAGTTGTTGACCAGCGTGCTGTCAGCCGGCTGCGCCAGGTAGGTCGCCAGCATTGTGCGCACATCGGCCTCGCTCCAGGCCGGGGCGCGGCGCAGCAGCGGCTCCAGGTCCTTGAGGCGGTCACGCATGCCGAACAGCAATGGCCGGGTCTTTTCCAGGTCGATCAGTTGCGCGTCCCAGCCTTCGCGGCGCTGGCGCAGGAAAATGTGCTTGGGGTAAAAGCAGCCATGCACCTGGCCGGCGCTGTGCAGGGTGCGCGCCAGCTGGCCGCATGCCTTGAGGATGCCATTGCGTTCCGCATCGCCCAGCTGTGGCCACTGGGCCAGCAGGCTGTCGAGGTCGGCCCACTCGTCCAGCGCGCGGGTCATCAGGATGGCCCGGTGCTTGCCGCCCTGCTTGCGCTCGCCATAGAACACCGCCTGCAAGGCCGGAATGTGCAGCTTCTGGTAGCGGCTGATGTTGCGGAATTCGCGGGCGAAGGTGGGCTCGCCAAACGGTCGGTGCAGGGTGCGGGTCAGGTAGTCGCTCTGGCGCTTGAGATAGTAGCCCTTGCCTTCGAGTTCCAGGCGGAACACGCTGCTCCAGCCGCCACGGCCGGTGTTGGGTTCATCCACTGCCTCAAGTTGCAAGGCCCACAGCGCCTCGAAGTCGTCCAGGCCATGGCGTTTGAGCAGCGCGAGGTCCGCGCTGGCCAGGTAATCGGTCATTCCCTTCCCTCGAAAAAGCCCAGCACCTGGCGAATGCGCTTCTTGTCACGCTCATTCAGCCGGTCGCGGCCACGGTATTGCAGATAGAAACGCAGGCGCTGGGTGGCCGACAGGTGGTATTTGGCCACTTTGTCCAGGCACGCCAGGTCCTTGATCATCCGGTGCCGCCACATGAAGCCGCGCCAGAAGTCGCCGGTGGGGCAGTCGATGAAGAATAGCGTGCCCTGGTCATCGACCAGCAGGTTGCGCCACTTCAGGTCGTTGTGAGCAAAGCGGTGCTCGTGCATGACCCGGGTATGGCGCGCCAGCTGGCGGCTGAGGTGGTCGACCCAGGCGCGGTCGGCCAGGCGCGCATCGTTGCGCTCGGCGAGTGCCGACAGGTCTTCGGTGTTCGGCAGCTCGCGGGTGATCATCGCCCCACGACCAAAGGCCAGGCCCTTGCGCTCCAGCCCCCAGGCCACCACTTCCGCGGTAGGGATGCCCCACTTGGCGAATTGCTTGAGGTTCTGCCATTCGGCCTTGATGCGCGGCCGGCCCAGATAGCGGCGCATGTGCTTGCCGGCGCCGGTGTAGCGCTTGACGTAGTAGTTGACCCCATCACGCTCGATGCGCACCACCTCGCTGAGCGGGTCGCGGGTCAGGCGCTCGCCTTGCAGGGCAAATACCGCATCGAGGCTGCCGAAGTCCGTCGCCAGGTGTTCGTAACCCGGCGCCAGTGTCCAGCCCGCCATCAGAGCGCATCCCCGTAGCGTTGTTTGCGGTCGTAGAGTTTCTGCGCCTTGCGCTCCAGCCAGGCGAGCAACTGGGCTTCGTCCTTCAGCACTTGGCGCAGCGGGCGCTGGAAGTAACCCCGCAGGAAGCGCAGCTTGTCGCGTTGGGTCAGGCCGATGTCCAGCGCCGAGAAGTACAGCGCGGCCAGGTCCTTGTCGCGCCAGCGGCGGCTGATGGTTGCACGGGTCTGGGCGCGGTGCAGGTCGATCACCGACAGTTTGAAATCGTCCGCCGTCACCGGGCGGTCGGTGTGCAGCAAGAAATGGCAGATGTAACAGTCGCGGTGGTTGACCCCGGCGCGGTGCATGCCGCCAGTCATCTTCGCCACTTCGGCGATCAGCGCACGCTTCAGGCGCGGCTCTGGCGGCTGCTTGACCCAGTCGATACTGAAGTCTTCCAGGCTGATGGTGGGCGCCAATTCTTCGGTGATGATGAACGAGTGCTGCGTGGCCGGGTTGCTGCCCCGCTCGCCATAGGCGACTGCGGTCATGGTCGGCACACCCACCTCGTGCAGGCGCTGGATAGCCCGCCATTCCTGGCCGGCACCGAGCACCGGCAGCTTGGCGGTGAACAGGTTCTTGAAGATCTCGCCCCAGCCGATGCCGCGGTGGATCTTGACGAAAAAACCCTCGCCAGCCACTACGGTGCGCAGCGTGCGGCGCCCTTCCAGCTCGCGATAAACCTCGCCTTGCAGCGCTTCTACGGCATCGAAGGCATCACGCCCGGCCCACAGGCGCTTGAACGGTTCGGCCAGTATCAGCTTCATACGGTTTTCTGCCCCAGGATCACGTCGGCAGCATGCTGCGGCATGCTGTACAGATCGGCGGTTTCAGCAAACGCCAGGCCGTTGCGCGACCAGCTGGCGCGGGCCTGCGGGTCTTCGAGCATGCGTTGCAGGTAACCGTTGAGCTGGTCCTGTTCGAACGGTTCGTCCAGCACCAGGCCGCAGTCGGCCTCGGCAATGTAGTGGGCGTAACCGCACACTTTGGACACCAGTACTGGCAGGCCGGCCACCAGCGCTTCAAGCAGCACGGTGCCGGTGTTCTCGTTGTACGCCGGGTGAATCAGCACGTCGGCACCCAGCAGGAAGCGCGGGATGTCGCTGCGGCCCTTGAGGAACTGCACTTGGTCGCCCAGCCCCAGGGTGGCGCTTTGCAGCTGGAACACCTTGGGGTCGTCCTGGCCGATCACCATCAGCTTCGTGCGTTTGCGCAGGGCCGATGGCAGCGCGGCCAGCGCCTTCAGGCTACGGTCCACACCCTTGGTCTTGAAGCCCGAGCCAATCTGTACCAGCAACAGGTCGTCATCGCCCAGGTTGAATTCCTTGCGGAACTCGGCGCGGATCTCGGCAGCGTTGGCCGGCGCACGGCGATCCTGGGAAATGCCCGGCGGCAGCAGGTGGAAGCGCTCCACCGGGGTGCCGTAATGCTTGATGAACAGCGGCTGCTGCACCTCGGAAATCATCAACACTTCGGTGTGGGCGTCCTTGGCGAACACCGCACGCTCGTACTCGGCAAAGTGCCGGTAGCGGCCCCAGCGGCGGTACAGGCCGCCACGCAGGGTTTGCGCCTTGTCTTCGAAGCAGCCGTCGGCGGCGTAGTACACGTCCAGCCCCGGCATCTTGTTGAAGCCGATCAGGCGGTCGACCGGGCGCTTGGCCAGGTCGGCGGCCATCCAGGCGCTGAGCTTCTCGTTGCGACGGTGGTTGAAAATCGCCTTCACCGGCGCCACCAGCACTTCGAAGCCCGGCGGAATGTCACCCTCCCAGATCAGCGTGTACACACGGATCTGGTGGCCCCGCTTCTGGCATTCCAGGGCAATGCGCATAAAATCGCGCTGCAGCCCGCCAAAGGGGAAATATTTGTAAAGCACGAAAGCCAGTTGCATCAACGGACATCCTCAGCCAGCAGCAACGCGCTCAAGCGGCCCGCCACATGCTCGGGATTCAGGCGAGTGAAGCACAGCGGCCACTCGCGTTTCAGATCGAACCGGCGCAGGTCGTCGGCGCTCGGTTTATAGGTGCACTTCTTCTGCAGGCAGGGAGCGCAAGGCCAGTCACTGGCTTGGTGAATCTGGGTCCGTCCGTAGGCACCCGTCAGGCCCGGGTTGGTCGGGCCGAACAGCGAAATGGTCGGCACATCGAGTGCCGCTGCCAGGTGGCCAAGGCCGGTATCGACCGCCACACAGGCTTTTGCCGCCGCCAATACACGTGCAACGCCGGCAAGGTTCAATTTGGGGAGCACCTGGCAGTTGTTCAAGCCCTGTGCAATGCGCTCGGCGCGCGCCTTTTCGGCCGGGTTGCCCCACGGCAGGCGCACTTCCAGCTTGCGCCGGCCCATGCGCTCGGCCAGCTCGCGCCAGTAGGCTTCGGGCCAGTGCTTGGTTGCCCAGGTGGTGCCATGCAAAAACACCACGTAAGGCGCGGCGGGCGGCAATTGCAGGCGCTCCAGGTCCAGCCCGTAGTCGCCAATGCCTTCTGGCAAGTCGTAGGCCAGGGCCATGGCGAACAGCTGGCGCACCCGCTCCACCGCGTGCTGGCCGGTGGCAACCGACAGGCGCCGGTCATAGAAGCGGCTGGCCCAGCCTTCTCGGGCCGAGTAGCGGTCCAGGCCGGCGACCGGGGCCTTCACGTAGCGGGTCAGCCAAGCCGACTTGACCAGGCCCTGGGCGTCAATCACCAGGTCGTACTTGCGCTCGCGCACACGCTGCTTGAACGCCTTCCACTCGCCGTTCTTGAGGGTTTGCCAAAGGTTCTTGCGCCAGCGGCGAATGGCCACCGGGATAACCTGGTCGACCGCAGGGTGCCAGCTGGGGATTTCGGCGAAGCCTTCCTCCACCACCCAGTCGAAACGAATGCCCGGGATGGCGTGGGCGGCATCGGTGAGCGCCGGCAGGGTGTGGATCACATCACCCAGCGACGAGGTCTTGATGATCAGTACCCGCACTTAGTCGACCTCAGCCACGGTATCGATCAGGTCCGGCCCGCTCAGGCTGTGCAGGGCGGCGATGACTTTGCCCGGTTCCAGCAGGCGCAGGCAGTTGTAGTGGCCGAAACGGCAGGTACGGTCGAAGCATGGGCTGCACTCGATACCGGTACGCACCACCTCTACCTGGTCGGCCAGCGGCGGGGTGAAGCCGGGCGACGTCGAGCCGTACACCGCCACCAGCGGGCGGTTCAGCGCGGCGGCCACATGCATCAGGCCGGAGTCGTTGGACACCACGGCATGGGCACAGGACATCAGGTCGATGGCCTCGGCCAGCGAGGTTTCACCGGCGAGGTTGGACGATTCTTCACGCAAACCCGGGATCAGCCGGTCGCGGATCTGCTCACCGACCGGGTGGTCGTTCTTCGAGCCGAACAGCCATACCTGCCAGCCCTGGCGGACCATCGCGTCGGCCACCGCAGCGTAATGCTCGACCGGCCAACGCTTGGCCTCACCGAACTCGGCGCCAGGGCACAGCGCCAGCACCGGGCGGTCCAGCTCCAGGCCGAACTTGGCCAGTGCAGCATCGCGGCTTTGCGCTTCGATCTGCAGGCTGGGGCGCGGGTACGGCTGCGGCAGCTCGGCGCCGGGCGCGTAGGCCAAGGCCATGAAGCGCTCGATCATCAGCGGGTAGCGGGCCTTGTCCAGCTTGCGCACATCGTTCAGCAGGCCGAAGCGCAGTTCACCGCGCCAGCCGGTACGCTTGGGGATGCCAGCGAAGAACGGCACCAACGCCGACTTCAGCGAGTTGGGCAGCAAGATGGCCTGGTCGTACTGGCCGGCCAGGGATTTGCCGATGCGCCGCCGCGTAGCCAGCTCCAGTGCGCCGTGGCCGAGCGGGAAGCTCAAGGCCTGACGTACTTCGGGCATACGCTCCAGGATCGGCCGGCTCCACTCGGGGGCCAGCACGTCGATCACGCAGTCGGGGTGCTGCTGTTTCAGGCACTGGAACAAGGTCTGCGCCATCACCATGTCGCCGACCCAGCTGGGGCCAATGATCAGTATTCTCATGCTTAGTCCAGAAACGCTCGGGGAGGCTACAGGCTGCGGTACAGCCTGGCCTCCCCTCTTTATATTCAGGCTATGTGGCGGACAGTGTACCACCGGTGGTGAGGCATGAGCCTTTAGGGCTGCTTTGCAGCCCATTCGCAGCACAAGGCTGCTCCTACAAGGGATCGCGTTCCCCTGTAGGAGCAGCCTTGTGCTGCGAATGGGCCGCAAAGCGGCCCCAGCAATATCAAGTCAAACCCAATTCACCCCAGATCCGCCGCACTTCGCGGCGTTCATCGGCAAACTGCGTCGCATCGATCACCCCGGCCTGCTTCTGCAGGGCCTGGCGGTGCGAGGCCGAGCGGAACGCCTTGTACACTTCACGCAACAGCACCGCGTCACTGGCCGGCATCAGGTTCGCCTGCTCCAGCTCTTCCAGAATGCGGATGTTATCGGTCCATCGGAGTATGGCCGGATGGTCGTGAGACCAGGCCAAAGCGGCGTATTGCACCATAAATTCGATATCGACGATACCGCCGGCATCCTGCTTGATATCAAACGGCACACCGGCCTCGAAGGCATTGGCCGCGGTACCGGCAGCCGTGGCCTTGGTACCGAGGTTGCCGCGCATCTTGGCGCGCATTTCACTTACTTCTGTGCGCAGTTTTTCCAGGTCTCGCGCCTGGCCCAGCACCTTGGCGCGCACGCCTTCGAACGCCGCGCCCACCTGCTTGCAACCCACCAGCACGCGGGCCCGCACCAGCGCCTGGTGCTCCCAGGTCCACGCTTCGTTCTGCTGGTAGCGCTCGAATGCGCCCAGTGAACTGACCAGCAGCCCGGAAGCACCGGACGGGCGCAGGCGCATGTCCACGTCATACAGCTGGCCCGAGTTGGTCTGGGTGGTCAGCAAGTGAATGATGCGCTGGCCCAGGCGGGTGAAGAACTGCGCACTGTCGATGGGCTTGCTGCCGTCGGTTTCTGCGTGCGGGTCGCCGTCGTGGATGAACACCAGGTCCAGGTCCGAGCCATGGCCCAGCTCCAGGCCGCCGACCTTGCCGTAACCAATGATGATGAACCCTGGGTCGCACAGGCTGCCGTCGCTGCGCCTGGGCTGGCCGTGGCGGGCCACGGTCTGGCGCCAGGCCAGGGCCAGCACCTGGTCGAGGATGGCTTCGGCCAGCCAGGTCAGGTAGTCGCTGACCTTCATCAACGGCAGGTTGCCGCTGATTTCCGAAGCCGCCACACGCAGGCTGTGCGCCAGCTTGAAGTGGCGCAGCGCTTCCATCTGCTGCTCCAGGTCGTCCTCGGGGATGCGCGTCAGGCGCTCGCGCAACTCGCTGGCCAGCTCTGGGGCCAGTGGCGGGCTGAACAAGCGGCCTTCATTGAGCAGTTCGTCGAGCAGCAGCGGGTAGAGCGCAATTTGCTCGGCAATCCACGGGCTGGCGGCGCACAACGTCAGCAGACGGCGCAAGGCGCCGGGGTTTTCGGTCAGCAGTACCAGATAGGCAGAACGCCGCGCCACGGCCTCGACCAGCGGCAACACGCGCTCAAGCACCAGGTCAGGGTTGTCATGCTCCACCGCCTGGGCCAGCAGGCGTGGGATGAAGGCATCCAGGCGCTCACGGCCGATACGCTGCATCGAGCGCAGCTGCGGGCTGGAGCGCAACCCGGCCAGGCGCCGCAGGGCTTCGACGGGCTGCTTGAAACCGGCCTCCTCCAGCTGCCGGCCAGCGGCTTCCTCGTCCTGTGCCTGCTCCCACAGCGGCGACCATTCGCCGCCCACCACAAGTTCGCCCTCACCATCTTCGTCATCCGGGTCGGCGATCACCTGGCGGAAGTGCCAGTCGATACGGCCACGCCAGTACATCAGCTGGTCGTGGAAGCTCTGCCAGTCGGCAAAGCCGAGCATGTAGGCCACACGCGCCTGGTCGGTCTCACCTTCCGGCAGCATTTGCGTCTGGCGGTCGGCGATGGCCTGGATGGCGTGCTCGGTATAGCGCAGGAACTCATACCCCTCGCGCAGCTCGGCGACCACTGCCGGCGGCAGGTAACCCTGGCCCTCGAGGGTGGCCAGCACCTTGAGCAACGGCCGCTGCTGCAGGCTGAGGTCGCGCCCGCCGTGGATCAGCTGGAAGGCCTGGGCGATGAACTCCACCTCGCGGATGCCACCGGCACCCAGCTTGATGTTGTCGGCCATGCCCTTGCGCCGCACTTCCTGCTGGATCAGCTGCTTCATGGTGCGCAGCGCTTCGATCGCGGAAAAGTCCAGATAACGGCGGTACACGAACGGCCGCAGCACCTCCTGCAACTGCGCCCCGGCCACCTGGTCGCCCGCCACCACCCGCGCCTTGATCATGGCGTAGCGTTCCCAGTCGCGGCCCTGGTCCTGGTAATACTGCTCCAGGGCATTGAAGCTGAGCACCAGTGCGCCGGCCGAGCCATAGGGGCGCAGGCGCATGTCGACGCGGAACACGAAGCCATCGACGGTCACGGGGTCCAGCGCCTTGATCAGCCGCTGGCCAAGCCGGGTGAAGAACTCCTGGTTTTCCAGCGAGCGCTTCACCCCTTCGGTTTCGCCACCTTCGGGGAAGCCGAAGATCAGGTCGATGTCCGACGACAGGTTCAGCTCCACCGCCCCCAGCTTGCCCATGCCCAGCACCACCATGTGCTGCGGCTGGCCGCTGCGGTTGCCGATGGGCGTGCCGAACTGCTGGCAATGGCGCGGGTACAACCATTGGTAGGCTTCGTCGATGGCGGCATCGGCAAGGTCCGACAGGTCGCGGCAGGTTTCGCCAAGCTCTGCCTGGCGGGTGATGTCGCGCCAGATGATGCGCAGTTGCTGGCGGTTGCGCGCGCGGCGCAGGTTGCGCGCCAGCTCGTCGTCGCTCTGCGCAGCCTGGGCGGCCGCCGCGATTTGCCCACGCAGCTCACCCGGCGCATAACGCCGCTCCAGCTCGCCACTGGCCAGCAGCTCGAACAGCATGGCCGGCTCGCGCTGGGCCAGGCCCAGAACAAAGTCGCTGGCGGCGGCAACCTGGTCGAATTGTTGCCGGTGCACCGGGCTCCAGGCATTCAGGTCGAGGTCGGCGTGAGCGGCCACTGCATCACTGAGGAATTGCCGGTTGCGGGCCAGCAATGGCTGGAGGGTGGCGGGTAGATCGGACGGCAAAGGCAGGCGCATGGTCTATCCTTGATCGGCGTGAAATAGAAGGGAAAAAGCGGCCAAGGGGAAGCCGGACCACGGTTGGACTGTCGTACAAAAGTTGGAAATAGCTGAAAAAAACGAAAACTTGGCAACAAACATCAAGAAGTACCCGTTCGCGTCACAATGCCAACCACCATGAACGTTTTTCCTCACAAGCCAAGGTGCGACCAAACGTCGCAGAAATGTAGTTTTACTACTACCCATGTCGTGCAAAAGCATGAAATGCGCAAGCAAATGTAGTAAAACTACACGGCGCCGGATGACACCCCGGTAATCCAAGAATTCACGACGTCTGCCCATAAGGCCAGTCGCAATCTCAGGCAATCGATTCTGGTTGCCTTTCCGCCCTGGAGCAAGCCATGCAAGACCTCGATCCAATCGAAACCCAGGAATGGCTGGATGCCCTGGAGTCGGTCCTCGACAAAGAAGGCGAAGACCGCGCTCATTACCTGATGACCCGTATGGGCGAGCTGGCCACCCGCAGTGGCTCCCAGCTGCCGTATGCGATCACCACGCCATACCGCAACACCATCCCTGTCACCCACGAAGCACGCATGCCTGGCGACCTGTTCATGGAACGCCGCATTCGCTCGATGGTGCGTTGGAACGCCTTGGCCATGGTCATGCGCACCAACCTGAAAGACTCGGACCTGGGCGGACACATCTCCAGCTTCGCCTCCAGCGCCACCCTGTACGACATCGGCTTCAACTACTTCTTCCAGGCCCCGACCGAAGAACACGGCGGCGACCTGATCTTCTTCCAGGGCCACGCTTCGCCAGGCGTCTACGCCCGCGCCTTCATGGAAGGCCGCATCAACGAAGACCAGATGAACAACTTCCGTCAGGAAGTGGACGGCAACGGCCTGTCTTCGTACCCGCACCCATGGCTGATGCCTGACTTCTGGCAGTTCCCGACCGTATCGATGGGTCTGGGCCCGATCCAGGCCATCTACCAGGCGCGCTTCATGAAGTACCTGGAAGCCCGTGGCTTCATCCCGGCCGGCAAGCAGAAGGTCTGGTGCTTCATGGGCGACGGCGAGTGCGACGAGCCGGAATCCCTGGGCGCAATCGCCCTGGCCGGCCGCGAGAAGCTGGACAACCTGATCTTCGTCATCAACTGCAACCTGCAGCGCCTCGACGGCCCGGTTCGCGGCAACGGCAAGATCATCCAGGAACTCGAAGGCGTGTTCCGTGGCGGTGGCTGGAACGTCAACAAAGTCGTCTGGGGCCGCTTCTGGGACCCACTGCTGGCCAAGGACACCAACGGTGCCCTGCAGCGCCGCATGGACGAAGTCATCGACGGCGAGTACCAGAACTACAAAGCCAAAGACGGCGCGTACGTTCGTGAGAACTTCTTCAACACGCCAGAACTCAAGGCCATGGTCGAAGACCTGTCCGACGACGAGATCTGGAAGCTCAACCGTGGCGGCCACGACCCGTACAAGGTCTACGCGGCGTACCACCAGGCTGTGAACCACAAAGAGCAGCCGACCGTCATCCTGGCCAAGACCATCAAGGGTTACGGCACCGGTGCTGGCGAAGCCAAGAACACCGCGCACAACACCAAGAAGGTCGACGTCGACAGCCTGCGTCACTTCCGTGACCGCTTCGACATCCCGGTCAAGGATGCCGACCTGGAGAACCTGCCGTTCTTCAAGCCGGAAGAAGGTTCTGCCGAAGCCAAGTACCTGGCCGAGCGTCGCGCTGCCCTGGGCGGCTTCGTACCACAGCGCCGTGCCAAGAGCTTCAGCGTACCGACCCCATCCCTGGAAACGCTGAAAGCGATCCTGGACGGCTCGGGCGACCGCGAAATCTCCACCACCATGGCCTTCGTGCGTATTCTGGCGCAGCTGGTCAAGGACAAGGAAATCGGCCAGCGCATCGTGCCGATCATCCCGGACGAAGCCCGTACCTTCGGTATGGAAGGCATGTTCCGCCAGCTGGGCATCTACTCGTCGGTCGGCCAGCTCTACGAGCCAGTCGATAAAGACCAGGTGATGTTCTACCGCGAAGACAAGAAGGGCCAGATTCTCGAGGAAGGCATCAACGAAGCCGGCGCCATGTCGTCGTTCATCGCTGCCGGTACCTCGTACAGCTGCCACAACCAGCCGATGCTGCCGTTCTACATCTTCTACTCGATGTTCGGCTTCCAGCGCATTGGCGACCTGGCCTGGGCCGCTGGCGACAGCCGCACCCGTGGCTTCCTGATCGGCGGTACCGCCGGCCGCACCACCCTGAACGGTGAAGGTCTGCAGCACGAAGACGGTCACAGCCACATGATGGCGGGTACCATCCCGAACTGCCGCACCTACGATCCAACCTACGGCTACGAGCTGGCGGTGATCATCCAGGACGGCATGAAGAAGATGACCGAAGAGCAACAGGACATCTTCTACTACATCACCGTGATGAACGAATCCTACCAGCAGCCTGCCATGCCGGCCGGTGTCGAGGAAGGCATCATCAAGGGCATGTACCTGCTGGAAGAAGACACCCGCGAAGCCGCGCACCACGTACAGCTGATGGGCTCCGGCACCATCCTGCGCGAAGTCCGCGAAGCGGCGAAGATCCTGCGTGAAGAGTTCAACGTCGGTGCCGACGTGTGGAGCGTCACCAGCTTCAACGAACTGCGTCGCGACGGCCTGGCCGTAGAGCGCGCCAACCGCCTGAAGCCTGGCCAGAAGCCACAGCAGACCTACGTCGAGCAGTGCCTGAACGGCCGCAAAGGCCCGGTCATCGCCTCTACCGACTACATGAAGCTGTTCGCCGAGCAGATTCGCCAGTGGGTGCCGAGCAAAGAGTTCAAAGTCCTGGGTACCGACGGTTACGGTCGCAGCGACAGCCGCAAGAAGCTGCGTCACTTCTTTGAAGTCGACCGCCACTTCGTGGTACTGGCTGCCCTGGAAGCCCTGGCTGACCGTGGCGAGATCGAACCCAAGGTTGTGGCTGACGCCATCGTCAAGTTCGGCATCGACCCGGACAAGCGCAACCCACTGGACTGCTGAGGAGTATTTTTAAGTGAGCGAACTCATTCGCGTACCTGACATCGGCAGCGGTGAAGGTGAAATCATCGAGCTGTTCGTCAAGGTCGGTGACCGTATCGAGGCTGACCAGAGCCTGCTGACCCTGGAGTCCGACAAGGCCTCCATGGAGATCCCGGCCCCCAAGGCCGGTATCGTCAAGGAACTCAAGGTCAAGCTGGGCGATCGCCTGAAAGAAGGCGACGAGCTGCTGGTGCTGGAAGTCGAAGGTGCCGCTGCTGCGGCGCCTGAGGCTCCGGCCGCGGCCGCTGCCCCGGCTGCTGCTCCAGCGCCTGCCGCCGAAGCCGCCCCTGCTCCTGCCGCAGCCCCGGCTGCTGCCAGCGTGCAGGACATCCACGTGCCGGACATCGGCTCGTCGGGCAAGGCCAAGATCATCGAAGTGCTGGTCAAGGTCGGCGACACCGTCGAAGCCGACCAGTCGCTGATTACCCTGGAGTCCGACAAGGCCTCCATGGAAATCCCGTCGCCGGCTGCCGGCGTGGTCGAAGAAGTACTGTGCAAGCTGGAAGACGAAGTCGGCACTGGCGACCTGATCTTCAAGCTGAAAGTCGCGGGCGCTGCCCCGGCTGCTGCGCCAGCACCTGCTGCTGCACCGGCGCCAGCCAAGGCTGAGGCTGCTCCGGCCGCCGCGCCTGCCGCTGCTGCCCCTGCTGCTGCCCCTGCACCGGCTGCTACCGCACCGGCTGCTGGCAACAATGCCAAGGTTCACGCAGGCCCGGCTGTTCGTCAGCTGGCCCGTGAATTCGGTGTCGAGCTGGGCGCAGTGGCTGCCACCGGCCCGCACGGCCGTATCCTGAAGGAAGACGTGCAGGTTTACGTCAAGGCGATGATGCAAAAGGCCAAGGAAGCCCCGGCAGCCGCCGGTGCAACCGGTGGCGCTGGCATCCCGCCGATCCCGGTGGTGGACTTCAGCAAGTTCGGTGAAGTGGAAGAAGTGGCCCTGACCCGCCTGATGCAGGTCGGTGCCGCCAACCTGCACCGCAGCTGGCTGAACGTGCCGCACGTGACCCAGTTCGACTCCGCCGACATCACCGAGCTGGAAGCCTTCCGCGTTGCGCAGAAGGCCGTGGCCGAAAAAGCTGGCGTGAAACTGACCGTGCTGCCATTGCTGCTCAAGGCCTGCGCCTTCCTGCTCAAGGAACTGCCGGACTTCAACAGCTCGCTGGCGCCAAGCGGCAAGGCCATCATCCGCAAGAAGTACGTGCACATCGGCTTCGCCGTGGACACCCCGGACGGCCTGCTGGTCCCTGTGATCAAGAACGTCGACCAGAAGAGCCTGCTGCAACTGGCTGCCGAAGCCGCTGCACTGGCCGAGAAGGCGCGTACCAAAAAGCTGTCGGCCGACGACATGCAAGGTGCCTGCTTCACCATCTCCAGCCTCGGTCACATTGGCGGCACCGGCTTCACGCCGATCGTCAACGCGCCGGAAGTGGCTATCCTGGGCGTCTCGAAGGCGACCATGCAGCCAGTGTGGGATGGCAAGGTCTTCCAGCCGAAGCTGATGCTGCCGCTGTCGCTGTCCTACGATCACCGTGTGATCAACGGCGCTGCCGCCGCGCGCTTCACCAAGCGCCTGGGCGACGTGCTGGGCGATATCCGCACCATGCTGCTGTAAGGCAGCCCGCTGCCCCTCCTTGCGAGGGGCAGTACCCTTTTCGAGCTGCCACGCTCGTACCTCAACCCCGCCAATTGGCGGGGCTTTTTTTGTCCGCCGATAGGGTTTTGCCGCCTGGGAGATCGACCGCCGCCCGCGCGGCGCTCGATCTCCCAGGCGGCAAAAATCCCAACGCGATCTAAGTTTTCCGCCCCACCCGCCGATAACCTGTCCACAGCATCAAGCATGGCCGCTTGCCAGCCCTCGGGACATGATGCAACCTTGCCGAATCCGCCGCCGCTCCAAGGCCGCGCTCCCTGTTCAAGCGAGTCTTCGATGAAAAGCCAACCCGATGCCGCCAGCCGTGTGGCGGCCGAGGTCGTCACGCCGTTACCCGTGCCCTCGCGGCTCGGTATGCTGCGTTTCGAAAGGCTCAACGAAGCCACCTGGTCCATGCTCTACCTTGACCCGGCCTGCGAGCGCCAGTTTGGCCTGCACGCCGCCGACCTGTGTGCCCTGGTGGACGCGCCCTACGCCAGCCTGATGGAGCCCGAGGCCCGCTACCGGCTGCACGACGAGATCCAGCTGCAACTGGCCCAGCGCGGCTACTACCGCGTGCGCTACTCCCTGCACACGCCAACCACCTCGCTGCGCCTGCTGGAAACCGGTGAAGCCTACAAGCAGCACAACCGCCAGCTGTTGCGCGGTTACCTGAGCGTGCTCGACGACCAGCCCGACGACGCAGGCGAGAGTGCCAGCGACCTGGAGTCGCGCAACAACCGCCTGCAACTGGCCCTGCAACTGAACCAGCGTGCCCAGCAGGAACAACTGGAACACCTGGAGCGGGTACGCGGCCAGCAAGACCTGATCCTGCGCCTGGCACGCCAGCGCTACAGCGCCGAGAACTCCCTGCTGGAAGCCGCCCAGCTGATCACCCAAAGCGCCTGCGAAATTTACAAGGTCGACAGCGCCAGCATCTGGCACCTGGACGACCAGCGCCTGGAACCGATCACCGCCTGGTACCGCGACGCGCAGGAGCATCGCCAGCCCGAGGCCATCGATGCAAGCCGCTTCCCCGACTACCTTGAAGCACTGCACGCCAGCCGCGCCATCGACGCCCACAACGCCGGCCACGACCCGCGCACCCGCGCCCTCACGCAAAGCCTGCGCCCGGAAAACAAGGCCATGCTCGATGCCAGTATCCGCGTCGATGGCCAGGTGGTCGGCGTGTTGTGCCTGGAGCAGAGCGGCCAGCCACGGGCCTGGCAATCGGACGAGATAGCCTTTGCCGGCGAGCTGGCCGACCAGTTCGCCCAGGTCATCACCAACCACAACCGGCGCGCGGCGGCCAGCGCACTGCACCTGTTCCAGCGTGCGGTGGAGCAAAGCGCCAGCGCCTTCCTGCTGGTCAACCGCGATGGCCGGGTGGAGTACGTCAACCCAAGCTTCACCGCCATCACCCAGTACAGCACCGACGAAGTGCAAGGCCGCCAGCTGGGCGAGCTGCCTGCACTGGAAAACCTGAGCGAACTGCTGTTCGACTCGCCCTCCAGCCTGGCCATGGGCAATAGCTGGCAGGGTGAATTCAAGAGCCGGCGTAAAAACCTGGAGCCCTACTGGGGCCAGTTGTCGATTTCCAAGGTGTACGGCGACAACCGTGAGCTGACCCATTACATCGGCATCTACGAAGACGTCACCCAGACCAAGCTGGCCCAGCAGCGCATCGAGCGCCTGGCCTACACCGACAACCTGACCAACCTGGGCAACCGCCCGGCGTTCATCCGCAGCCTGGACGAGCGCTTCGTCCGCGATGGCGAAAGCGCGATGTGCCTGCTGCTGGTGGACATCGACAACTTCAAGCGCATCAACGACAGCCTCGGCCACCAGACCGGCGACAAGCTGCTGATCAGCCTGGCCCGGCGCCTGCGCAACAGCCTGCACAGCGGTGGCATCCTGGCGCGCTTTGCCAGTAACGAGTTCGCCGTGCTGCTCGATGACACCAGCCTGGAAGATGGCCAGGGCGTTGCGCTACAGTTGCTGAGCACACTCGACAAGCCGATGTTCGTCGACAACCAGCTGATCAACGTCACCGCCTCGGTAGGCCTGGCTTGTGCACCACTGCACGGCGTCGACCCCGCCAGCCTGATGAAAAACGCCGGCCTTGCGCTGCACAAGGCCAAGGCCAACGGCAAGCACCAGGTACAGGTGTTTACCGAGGTGCTGAACGCCGAGGCCAGCTACAAGCTGTTCGTCGAGAACAACCTGCGCCGCGCCCTGACCCAGAACGAGCTGGAAGTGTTCTACCAGCCCAAGATCTGCCTGCGCAGCGGCCGCCTGCTGGGGCTGGAGGCATTGCTGCGCTGGAACCACCCCGAGCGCGGCATGATCCGCCCGGACCAGTTCATCAGCGTGGCAGAAGAAACCGGCCTGATCATACCCATCGGCAAGTGGGTGGTACGCCAGTCGTGCCGCATGAGCAAGCAACTGCGCGAGGCCGGGCTGGGCAACCTGCACGTGGCCATCAACCTGTCGCCCAAGCAGTTCTCCGACCCGGACCTGGTGGCGTCCATCAGCACCATCCTCAACGAAGAAGCCCTGCCCCCGCACTTGCTTGAGCTGGAGCTGACCGAAGGCCTGCTGCTGGAAGCCAGCGAAGACACCCACCGCCAGCTGGACGAACTGAAGGCCCTGGGCCTGACCCTGGCCATGGACGACTTCGGCACCGGCTATTCGTCGCTGAGCTACCTGAAGAAGTTTCCGATCGACATCCTCAAGATCGACCGCAGCTTCATCAACGAAATCCCGGATAACCAGGACGACATGGAAATCACCTCGGCGGTGGTGGCCATGGCCCATAACCTCAAGCTGAAGGTGGTGGCCGAAGGTATCGAGACGCCGGAGCAGCTGGCGTTCCTGCGCCGGCACCGCTGCGACGTAGGCCAGGGCTACCTGTTCGACCGGCCGATTCCGGGGCGCGAGCTGGCCGAGCGGCTGAAGCGTTATCCACGTGGCCCGGTGGCCTGACAGCAGCTCAAACCTCGGGCACTATAGAGGTCATTCGGGCCCTTTCGCAGCGCAAGGCTGCTCCTACAGAAAAGCGCGTCCCCTGTAGGAGCAGCCTTGTGCTGCGAATGCCCCAACACCTATCCCACTGAATTAACACAGAGGAACGGCCATGGTCCTGCGTTCGGAAATCCTGGTGAACAAAAACGTCATGCCAACTGCGGAACAGGCCCTGCCTGGCCGCGAAACGCCAATGAGCCTGCCCGAGTTCCACTACGTGTTCGAAGGCACCCCGCTGCTCGGCCCCTTCTTTGAGGGCGCCATCGACTTCGCCATCTTCGGCCTGGGTTGCTTCTGGGGGGCGGAGCGGCGCTTCTGGCAGCGTGAAGGTGTGGTCAGCACCGTGGTCGGCTACGCCGGTGGTTACACCCCGAACCCGACCTACGAAGAAGTCTGCTCGGGCCTGACCGGCCACACTGAAGTGGTGCTGGTGGTGTTCGACAAAGACAAGGTCAGCTACCGCGAGCTGCTGGGGATGTTCTGGGAACTGCACAACCCGACCCAAGGCATGCGCCAGGGCAACGACGTCGGCACCCAGTATCGCTCGGCCATCTACTGCACCAGCCCTGAACAGCTGGAACAGGCCAAGGCCAGCCGCGACGCCTTCCAGGCCGAACTGACCAAGGCCGGCTTCGGTGAGATCACCACCGAAATCGACCAGGCACCGACCGTGTACTTTGCCGAGGCCTACCACCAGCAGTACCTGGCCAAGAACCCGGACGGCTACTGCGGCATCGGCGGCACCGGTGTATGCCTGCCACCCAGCCTGCAGGGCAACTGAACCATGGCCACGATGACCCTGTTCCACTCGCCATTGTCGCCTTTCGTGCGCAAGGTCATGGTGGTGCTGCACGAGACCGCCCAGCTTGAGCGCGTGACGCTGCAACCGGTCAACATCAGCCCGGTCAGCGGCGACCCGCAGCTCAACCACGACAACCCGATCGGCAAGATCCCGGCCCTGCGCCTGGACGACGGCACCGTGCTGCATGACAGCCGGGTGATCTGCGAATACCTCGATCTGCAACATGTCGGCCTGCCATTGCTGCCCCGCGAAGGCTCGGCGCGCTGGCGGCGCCTGACCCTGGTGTCGCAGGCCGATGCGATCATGGACGCAGCAGTGTCGTCGCGCTATGAAAGCTTCCTGCGCCCAGAAGACAAACGCTGGGACGGCTGGTTGCAGGCGCAGGGCGACAAGATCCGCCGTAGCCTGGCCAACCTGGAGCAGGAGCACCTGCCCGAGCTGGTGTCCGGGTTCGACCTGGCGGCGATTGGCGTGGCCTGTGCGCTGGGGTATCTGGATTTGCGTCAGCCGGAGTTTGGCTGGCGTGAACGCCAACCAGGCCTGGCGGCATGGTATGCCGAGGTGGCCAAGCGGCCGTCGATGGTCGCCACAGCGCCGACAGCCTGACAGGGACATTCGCAGCACAAGGCTGCTCCTACAGGGGATGCGACCGCCTGTAGGAGCAGCCTTGCGCTGCGAATGCCTCACTTGGCTGTCACAGGAAACAACAGCCCGATCCTGAAGGCCAACCACCGCCCGATCTCTCTATCCTCCCTCATGCCGACCTCCCCACCCGCGCCCAGTCCAGCCGCCGGGTCAGCACCATGAACACCCCCAGCAAGCCAAAGCACAGCAGCGACCCCATCAGCAGCGCATAGTCTTCGGCACTCAGCAGCCCGTACAGCAGCGCATACAGCGCCGCCAGCCCCGCCGCAAACCCGATCCCTCGTCCCAGGCTGCGCAACACATGGCTGAGGTAGAAGCCGATCAGCAGCACACACGCCGAAGCCGACAGCCCGTACGCCAGGCCAAAGCCTATGTGCTCGGACAATGACAACAGCAGCAGGTAGAAGAACGCCAGCGCCACACCCACCAGGATGTACTGCACCGGGTGCACGCTCAGGTTTTTCAACACTTCGAACAGGAAGAAGCCAGCAAAGGTCAGCGCGATGAACAGCAACGCGTACTTGATCGCCCGCTCACTCTTCAGGTACTGGTCCACCGGGTCGACAAAGCTCACGCCGAAGCTGCGCTCGCTGAAGTCTTCGCACTGGCCGGCAGTGGCGCATTGGCGCAGGGCATCTTCAAGGTTGGTGGCGAAGAACGACGTCTGCCAGTGGGCGCTGAAGCCTTGCGCATCGATGTCGCGGCGGTTGGGCAGATAGCTGCCGACAAAGCTCGGATGCGGCCAGTTGGCACGCATGTCAACGCTGCTGGTGCGGCCCACCGGCACGATGTGCAACTGGCCGGTGCCTTGCAAAGCAAGGTCGAAGCCGTAGCTGAATTCCCGTGCCTGCATACCGTCCAAACCCGGCAGGCTGGCATGCACGCCACCGCGCATCCAGTCGAGCTGGGTGCCGGCCTCGAACGGCACCTTCTGTTCGTCCATGCTCAGTTCCAGGCCATTCTCGATGCCGCGGATATCGCTGATGCCCACCACCAGGAAGGGTTTGTCGAAGCGGTAGTCGTCGAAGTCTTTGTCGATGCCCCAACGCTCCGGGAGCTTGAAGCGGCCGCTGATACGCCCCTTGGCGTGGAACAGCCGGGCCTGATAGATGCCGCGGGCACGCAGTTCGGTGTCCACGCCCAGGTCGGCGGCGAAGGTGTCCGGCAGGAAGTACAAGTGGCCGGCGATGGTGCTGGTTTCCTGGGTGCGCTCGCCGTCCTTTTCGATCCAGCGGCGCTGGTACTTGCGGTACGGCACCACCAGCAGCGGGCCGCTGAGCTGTTGGTCGAAGCTGGCACTTTGGGCGATGTCGCGCAGCACGTTGTCGCGCAGGGCCTGGCGTTCATCGATCAGGCCGTTGATCAGCAGCAGCGGGATGAGCAGCAGCAACATGAGCACGGCGATCATGCCGAGTTTGTAACCGAGGGTCTTGGTCATGGGGCCTCCTTTGGCAGTGGGCGCAGTGTCTGCGCCTTGCGTGGAGGCTTTGGGGAGCTTGTGTGGAGATCGTGTGTACTTTCAAGGGCCAAATTGCCGACAACCCAGCTCCCACAGGTCCAGCGCAAGGCCCAGTACCTGTGGGAGCTGGCTTGCCGGCGATGGGCTGCAAAGCAGCCCCGGCTATCTCAGCTGATACGCCGCACCGGCAACCACAACCGCACCCGCACCCCGCCATCGACGTTATCCACCGCCAACGCCCCGCCATGCAGTTGCATTACCTCGGCCACAAAATTCAGCCCCAGCCCGGTGCTCTTGCGCCCGCTCCCTGGCCGCGGCAGCGAGTAGAAGCGCTCGCTGACCCGCCCGATGGCATACGCCGGTATCGCCTGCCCCTGGTTGAACAGGCTCAATGCCACCCGCTCGCCGTCGCGCTCCAGGTCAAACAGCAGTGCGCCACCTGCGGGGGTGAAATCCAGTGCGTTATCCAGCAGGTTGGCCAGCGCCTGGCGCATCAGGAACGGATCACACAGCAAGCGCAAGCCAGCCGGCACCCGCTGACGCACGTGCAAACCGGCGCCTTCGATTCGCGCCCCGTGAGCCAACAGCAACTCGTCCACCAGTGCCGCCAGCGCCACCTGCTGTTCATCTTCCAGGGCCTGCATCTGCTCGACCCTGGCCAGGTTGAGCAGGCGCTCGACCATCTGCTGCAAGCGCTCGCTCTCGCGCTCGATATTGCCGGCAAAGCGCGCGCGCTGGTCGGCGGGCATGCCCTCGTCCTGCAGCAGCTCGCAAGCCCCACGAATGGCCGCCAGCGGGCTTTTCAGTTCATGCGTCAGGGTATGCACATAGCGCTCTACATAAGCCTTGCCCTCCAGCTGGGTGCGCATGCGTTCCACCGCCTGGGCCAGGTGCGCCAGCTCGCCGCCCTTGTAGTGCGGCAACGCAGCCCGCTCACCCTCACTGACCGCCTGGGCATAACGCGCCAGCCGGCGCAGCGAGCGCGCCAGCCACCACGACAGCGCCGCGCCAATCAGCAAGCCGAGGCCGATCAGCCCCAGGCCCAGCGTGAGCAGGCGCCGCTCGGAACGGTCGATGTACGGCTGCAGCGAGCTGTTGGGTTTGGCCACGGTGACCACGCCGATGACCTTGCCGTCGTCGATGATCGGTGCGCCAACGTGCATCACCGAGGTGCTTTCATAATTGGGGTCGCTGCGGGTGGAGCGGGCGCCGTACTGGCCACGCAGGGTCAGCAGCACGTCATTCCACTGCGAGTAATCCTTGCCCAGCGCCTCACCGCTGGAGTCCAGCAGCACGATGCCCTTGGCGTCAGTCACATAGATGCGGTGGCTGACCTGGTTCTTGGCCAGGCCCCAGATCTGCGCGCCCGGGCTGCGCGAGCCGTAGGCCCTGAGTACTTGCGGCAGGCGGCTCTGGCTCAAGGTGCCGGCCTTGACGTCATCGCGCAGGATCTCGGCCAGCAGGTTGGCGGTGTCGACCAGTGTTTCTTCGGAAGACTGGCGTACCACCGGGCGGATCTGTTCACGCACCGCGTTGAGCAGAAAGTAGCCCGCCAGGCCGACGAACAGGAAATACACCAGGAAGATCCGGATGCCCAGGCGCATCAGGCATGGTCCGGGCTGTAGCTGTAGCCAAGGCCGCGGTGGGTCTGGATCGGCTCGGCGTCACCCGCGACCTGGCGCAGCTTGGCGCGCAGGCTTTTGATATGGCTGTCGATGGTGCGCTCGTACCCTGCATCGGAGGCCACCCCCAGGGCATCAAGCAGCTGTTCTCGGCTGAACACCCGCTGCGGCTGCTCCAGCAGGGATTGCAGCAGGCGGAATTCGTGGCGGGTCAGCGTGAGTGGCTGGCCGCGATAGGTGATCTGCATGCGCAGGGTGTCGAGCTGGAACAACGCCGCATCGATAGCCGGGTCGGCCCTGGGGCCCATGCGTTTGAGGATCGCGCGCACCCGCGCAGCCACTTCACGCGGGCTGAAGGGTTTGACGACGTAGTCGTCGGCACCAATTTCCAGGCCCACCACCCGGTCGATTTCACCGTCACGGGCGCTGAGGAACATCACTGGCACCTCGGTGAAACGGCGCAATTGGCGGCAGGTTTCGAAGCCACTGATGTCGGGCAGGCCGATGTCGAGGATGATCAGGTCGGCCGGGCGCTGGCGCTGCTGGTCGAGTGCAGCGCCGCCCAGGGTCACCCATTCGGTACTGTGGCCGTCGGCCTGCAGGGCGTAGACCAGGGTGTCGGCGATGGCGGCTTCGTCTTCGACGATGAGGATATGGGGCATCGAGCTACAAGCCTCAAGCTGCAAGCTTCAAGTAAAAGCGGATCACGTGAACTTACACTGATCTGTTCTCACTTGCAGCTTGCAGCTACTGCTTAGCAGTCAGGCTTGCCAGCGGTAAACTTCTTGGCCGGGTTGACCGCGGCCTTGAACTCACGCAGCGCTTTGGACCCCACCAGCAGCGGGTAGTTGAAGCTGCTGCGGTCCACCAGGTTCACTTCCACGGTGCGCTTCACGTCACCCAGGCACAGCTCCAGGTCCACCACCGGGCGCTTGGAAATTTCCGGCGCATCGCCCTCTTCCTCTTCATCGGCACGGCCCTTGATCTTGCTGATGCGCGAGACCTTGTGCTCGTACACCTTGCCGTCCGAGTCCTTGGTCGCCAAGCGGAAACGTACCCACTCGTCGCCATCGCGGTTGAACAGCTCAATGTCCTTGGCCGACAGCGACGCGGTGAAGGCACCGGTGTCCATCTTGGCCTTCAGGGTTTCGCCCAGCTCGGGCAGGGCGATGTTCTCGTACCGGCCGTAGATCGTAGGTTCGGCGGCCATTACTGGCAGCGCCAACAGTGACAACATGGCAAACAGAGATTTCACAAGCAGGCTTCCTTGAGAAGGGTCAGTGCTTAGACTGCACTGGCAGGATAGGTTCGCTGTCCCAAGCCTAATCAACATAATGTGAAACATTTGTTGCCGCCGCAGGGCATTGGACATTTGGCGTAGGCCACTGCCCTGCTTATCATTGCCAGCCGTTTATTTCCCACAACAAGAGTCTCTTTATGCGTCGCCTGCTGACCGGCATTCTTACTACCACTCTGCTGCTGCTCAATACAGTTGTGTTGATCTGCCCGCTGCTGGTCTTTGCCCTGCTCAAGCTGGTGCTGCCGGGCCGTGGCCGCGACTATGCCTCGTGGGCAGTGATGTGGGTGGCCGAAACCTGGTCGGAAATCGACAAGGCCATCTTCGCCCTGTGCATTCCTACAAACTGGGACATCCGCGGCGTAGAGAACCTGCGTAAGGACACCTCCTATCTTGCGGTAAGCAACCACCAGACCTGGGTCGATATCCCGGCGTTGATCGAAAGCCTCAACCGCCGCACGCCGTTCTTCAAGTTCTTCCTCAAGAAGGAATTGATCTGGGTTCCGCTGCTGGGCCTTGCCTGGTGGGGGCTGGATTACCCGTTCATGAAGCGCTACAGCAAGGCGTTTCTGGAAAAGCACCCCGAGCTCAAGGGCAAGGACCTGGAGATCACCAAGGCGGCCTGCGAGCTGTTCAAGCGTCAGCCAGTGACCGTGGTGAACTACCTGGAGGGCACCCGGTTTACCGAAACCAAGCGCCAGGAACAGCAGTCGCCGTATCGCTACCTGCTCAAGCCCAAGGCGGGTGGTGTGGCGTTTGTGCTCGCGGCATTGGGCGAGCAACTGGATGCCCTGCTGGATGTGACCATCGTGTACCCCGGCAACCAGGCACCGGGGTTCTGGGCGTTGCTCAATGGCAGCATTAGCCGGGTGATTATCGACATTCAAGTGCGAGAGCTGGACCCGGCATTGTGGGCGGGCGATTACGAGAATGACCCCGAGTTCCGGCAGACCGTACAGGCCTGGGTGAACCAGCTGTGGGCGGCGAAGGACCAGCGGATCGAGGCGCTGCGGGGAGAGCTGGGCTGATCTGGACTGGCCCTATCGCCGGCAAGCCAGCTCCCACAGGGACTGCACAGCATTGGCCAATGCGGGCATTCTGTGGGACCTGGCTTGCCGGCGATAGGGCCGGTGAACCCACTGCAAAGCCCGATTAAAACCCAGGCTAATAATCGACATAAGGATTACTTCTTTGTCACACCCCACCTAAGTGGATAAAAATCGATCAAAGCACAATTACAAAAAGCCTGGATCGATCAATGGCCAACCAACCTAGCTCCGCCCCCGCCCAACTCCGCCGTGTCCTCGGCCTGCCCGCCCTGGTGTTCTTCGGCCTGGTCTACATGGTCCCACTGACCATCTTCACCACCTACGGCATCGTCACCGAACTCACCGGTGGCCGCACCGCCGGCGCCTACCTGGTCACCCTGGTGGCCATGCTGTTCACCGCTGCGTCCTACAGCTTCATGGTCAAACGCTTCCCGGTGGCGGGCTCGGCGTATTCCTACACCAACATGGCCTTCGGCCCCAATATCGGCTTCCTTGCCGGCTGGTCGCTGCTGCTCGACTACCTGTTCCTGCCGATGATCAACTACCTGCTGATCGGCCTGTTCCTCAACATCGCGTTCCCGGCAGTGCCCGCCTGGGCCTTCGTGCTCGCCTGCATCGCCCTGGTGACAGTGCTGAACGTGGTCGGCATCAACTCGGTGGCCAAGACCAGCAACCTGATCGTCGGCGCGCAGATCGTGTTTATCGGTGTGTTTGTCGCGCTGTCCTGCCAAACGCTGGCCGGCCAGCCGCTCGACCTGCTATCGCCGCTAATCGGTGATGGCAGCAAACCGGGCTTCGGCCACCTGATGGCTGGCGCGGCGGTGCTGTGCTTGTCGTTCCTGGGCTTCGACGCTGTGTCGACCCTGGCCGAAGAATGCCGCGACGCACGCCGCGACGTGCCACGGGCGATCATCCTCACCACCCTGTTTGCCGGCTTGCTGTTCACCCTGCTGGCTTACGTCAGCCAGCTGGTGCTGCCAGGCAGCAGCTTCGCCAATGCCGATGCAGCGGCCAACGAAGTGATGTTCAAGGCTGGCGGGCAGTTCCTGACCAACTTCTTCACCGCCGCTTATGTTGCGGGCAGCCTGGGTTCGGCGCTGGCCTCGCAGGCGGCGGTGTCGCGCATCCTGTTCACCATGGGCCGCGACAACGTGCTGCCACGCCGTAGCTTCGGCTACCTGTCGCCGCGCTTTGGTACGCCAGTGTTCGCTATCTTGCTGGTGTCAGCCTTCTCGCTGCTGGCGCTGGTGATCGACCTGGCTACCCTCGCCTCGCTGATCAGCTTCGGCGCGCTGGTGGCGTTCTCGGCGGTGAACCTGGCGGTGGTGAAGACGCATCTGATGGACGATGCAAGCCAGCGTAATGCCAAGGGGCTGTTGAGCTATGGGGTGGTGCCGCTGGTGGGGTTGGGGCTGACCTTGTGGCTGTGGACCAGCCTGTCGGCGGTGACGCTGGTGATCGGGTTGTGCTGGTTTGCCCTGGGGTTGGTCTATCTGGCAACACTGACTGCCGGCTTCCGCCGCCCAGTGCGTATGGTGGATTTCTCCGAAGCCGGCTGACCTCAAAGACGGGTACTGATAATTCTGCTAGTTGTGCATGGCCTTGCAAACATCAAGACTGAGGCAGACCGTCTTGCGAGGCCAGCCCTATGTCAGTAGCAGTGTTTACGTATTGCCCATATGGGCAGAGTAATAACCACACAAACCAGAACCCTGTGCTTGGCTTTAACGGTGAGCGATATGATCTTGCCGCCCGCGCCTATGCGTTGGGCCAAGGCTACCGCAGTTATAGTCCTGTTCTGATGCGCTTCCATGCTCCGGACCACCTCAGCCCGTTTGAGCAGGGCGGGCTCAACGCTTACGCTTTTTGCGAAGGTGACCCGGTCAATTATCAAGACCCCACAGGCCATATGCGAGGGGCGAGCATATGGCTAAGTTCCAAGGAAGCGTTAAAACGCCTGGTATCGATTTTTGATCGACCCGCTTCTCCTACTGTGGGGACCAAGGTAATACCGGACACTCTGACCACGCCAGTCACAGCGACCAAAAAAAATAACACGATTCAGTAATCTACCCTCCCGCATAACCTATCCAGATGAAGCAGAGCTGACTAGACCTGACCAGTTTCGATACCGGGCAGAACTCATAAAATATTACGAAAGAGAGCTCATGAAAAATGAGCCATTGCTAAATGAGTTCGCTGACCTCCGCAAAAAAATCGAAATGCGCGCGTCCAATGGAATTAAGATTGACGTAGCAGATCAAGAAAGATTTGGAATTCTTGAAAATACGAAACTACGATTTGATCAACTCAGAAAGGAGATCGGTAAAACCCGCTCAATTTAAACATGAGACTAAAGCAAAGGGCACTGATCTCGCGCCTAAGCGCTGAATATGAATACGTTTCAGTGCCCCCTATTTTTACACCGAAGGGGCTGGTGTAGATGCCGGCGCGGTCCACAGGCTACTCAGGTTCGGCAACAATGACCCAGCAATCCCCTGCTGCCCCAAATACTGCAGAATCAGTGGCGCAAACTGCCCGATCATCCCGGTATCCATCCCCAGCGCCTTGAACGCACCGTCCAGGTCGCTGCGGTTTTCCACGTTGTTGCCCAGCGCGTTGCTCAAGGCCGACTCGCTTTCGCTGTTCTTGCCCAGCAAGTCGCCCAAGCCGCTCAAGCCACCCAGCGCATTGGCTCCGGCCAGCAGGTCCAGCCCTGGCACTGCCTTGGTCAGTTGCCCATAGTCATCGCTGCTAAGGTTGTTGCGCGCCAGCCCCAACATCGCCCCAGCTCCGCCCACGGCCTGTTCGGGGGTGATCTTCAATTCGCTGTCCAAGGTGTTCAGCAGATTGGCCTGTGCCTCGGGTGCCTGTACTTGGCCCTGCTGCTTCTGAGCTTGCATGGCGGACACGGCGTTGGCAGCGTCGCTGAGGTAGAAGGCGAACACCGGGCTTGCGGCCACAGTCATCAGGGTTGCCAGGGTGAATGCTTTCATCGGGAGAGACCTCGTGGGCCTGGATGGCCGCGGAAACGAGGCTTTTAACTCGGCGTTCCGGGGTTTGTTCCGAGCCGGTTGTCGAGACTATCAAGCAGTGGCACCAACCTGTTATTTTTGCCAGTAGCGGCATGCTCAGATCATTTAGATACTTGAAGAGGTCAAGACAAATAGGCGAAAAAGACACGCCCTCTGACAGCGAGTACAACAACATGAACAAATGCGGCGTACATGCTTACTCTCCCTATGGTTTTACAGTATCGCTCCATTCAGTAAAAAAGATGCTCGGGTTCAATGGCGAATACGCGCAAGCCCTAACATTGTTATATATGCTGGGTTCCGGTCACAGAAGTTACGGCACCGAGTTGATGCGCTTCCTTTCGCCTGACAGTTTGAGCCCGTTTGGCGACGGAGGGATCAACACCTACGCCTACTGCGCAGGCGACCCGGTGAACCGCACCGACCCAACTGGACGCTCTTACCTCCACAATCATTACATCCAGAAGCCCACCCCTACGCCGCTTATTCAATTACCCAAGCGTGGTCCAGAACCAACATTGCCCCAGCCCCTCCCACGTCTCGCTGGCAAGAATTTTAGTACAACACGTTTGAATAAGATGACTTATGCCGAACTTCAATATCGGACCAGGATTTCAAAAGCCGAACTGAACAATGCTAAACGTCTGATGCTGAGTAGCCCCGACGAAACCGGTGCAGCTGCTACCAAACGATTCATCTTGTTGGAAAATCGCCACCATCGGTTGGCGGAAGCACTCAATACAAAGATAACCGACCGATATGCACGCGTGATTCAGGCAATGACAGAGCAAAATTTATTCCGGCCAAAGATCAAGGTGCCACTCAGTCCAGAATTAATCCGCCTGATTCGCGATGGCCTGGCTCTGAGCATCCCCAACTCTTACGACATGAGGACCGTCACCCCGCCTTACTAGGGGCGGGAAGTATGCGCTGCGCAGCTCTTGCTCCGCGCTTCACATCATCCATCTGCGCTTGGAACAAGCACTGATGGATGATGCTGAGTTGAGGCGCTAAGTACTCGCTTTGACAGGTTCGAAGCCTGTTGAATCGAGCGCCAAATCTGTCAGGGGGAACAACGCCCCCAAAAAAAGCCGCCCACCACTTCAGCGCTGATGTCTGCGTTCTCGCTGCTGGCGTTGGTGATTGACCTGGCCAACTTGGCATCGTTGATAAGCTTTGGGGCGCTGGTGCCATTTCCGGCGGTGAACCAAGCGGTGGTGAAGACGCATCTGTTGGATAATGGTGCTCAGCGTAACCTCAAGGGGGCGCCAGCCTTCAACGGCTGTGATACCCACACTGCCCCTAAAACCCACTAGACCGAAGGCTGGGTCAAGGGCGCTGGGGCAGTCCACAAGCTCCCCAGGTTTTGCAATAGCGAACCAGCAATCCCCTGCTGCCCCAGGTACTGCAGAATCAACGGGGCGAACTGCCCGATCATCCCGGTATCCATCCCCAGCGCCTTGAACGCACTGTCCAGGTCGCTGCGGTTTTCCACGTTGTTGCCCAGCGCATTGCTCAATGCCGACTGATTTTCGCTGTTCTTACCCAGCAAATCGCCTAAGCCGCTCAAGCCCCCCAGCGCATTCGCACCGGCCAGCAGGTCCAGCCCCGGCACTGCCTTGGTCAGTTGGCCGTAGTCATCGCTGCTCAGGTTGTTGCGCGCCAGCCCCAACATAGCCCCAGCTCCGCCCACGGCCTGTTCGGGGGTGATCTTCAATTCGCTGCCCAAGGTATTGAGCAGGTTGGCCTGGGCCTCGGGCGCTTGCACCTGGCCTTGCTGGTTCTGGGTCTGCATGGCGGACACGGCATTGGCGGCGTCGCTGAGGTTGAAGGCGAACACCGGGCTGGCGGCCAGGGTCATCAGGGTTGCCAAGGTGAGTGCTTTCATCGGAAGGGACCTCGTCGGCCGGGATGGCCTCGAAAACGAAGGGTTTGACTGGAAATCTGAGGGATTGTTCCGGGCCCCAAAAGGCGCACACCTGACATTTCTGCCAGTAGTCAATTGCTCAAGACACCCCAGATAATCGTAGAGCCCACGCCATACATTTCCGGGGCCAACTGCAGACAACGGGAGCACGTCGGTGAAAAACAGTCCTGATACCCCCAAATATTTCTACCAGACCAGCAAACTGACCACTGTCATTGGAAACGATCAGAAGCGTTCATTCCTGCGGATTGGAACGCTCCCTCTTGCTGAGTCCGCTGGCAAAGAAGCAAGAAGCTCCCAGCTTTTCGCAACGGATGAGATGGACTCAGTGCTTGTCGTGAGCACGCCTGACGGAAAGCAAAACAATCACAACTACACCCCCTTTGGATACAACGAGAAACTGCCATCAGGATCCACAGCGATGGGATTCAACGGCGAGTTCATATTGGACAACATGCACCTTTATCTCCTAGGCCAAGGACACCGTGGCTTTAGCACCGAGATGAGACGGTTCATCGGACCGGACAATGCTGAAAGCCCATTCGCCCGGGGCGGGGTCAATGCTTTCGCGTACTGTGTGAACGACCCAGTCAATCGGAAAGACGAAACGGGGATGTGGAGCATTCTCAAGCCTAGAACGTGGTTTCGTAGTAACCAAGCAAAATTGGAGCAGCGCTTGGAAAGCATGACGGTTATTAATGCAAAACTGAAAAAGCAAACCGCCGAACTCAATAATTTAGTCAACGAAAGAGAATACGGAGGACAAACAGTCGCCCCAAGAATTGAGGCCGCTAGAAAAACCCTCCAAAAAACGCTTGACAGGGGTTTAAGAAAGGCACGCGGTATAAATAAACACGTAAAAAGTAAAAATCATGCATTTATTTTCTCCGGACACTCCGCCCAAGAAGCTATAAAAAATTCAGACCCTGATACTTACCGCCCAACGAGCGGGAACACCGATAGAAAAAACATGTTCTACACGCAAAAAAAACATGACGATCCTAATGACGACAGAAACTACCAATTCGGGGCAATCGACGCAAATAATCAGACGCGCCGGCCACAATCGAAGTAATTAACTGTCTGCATGAAAATGACTGCGCAGTGGCTCTTCGCTCCACCGCCACTCTCCAGGCTTCGGAACTGATGGGGTATGTGCGGGCGGCGCTCGATCTCAAAGCGATGAAAATTTTGTGACAAGCACCTCCGGCCGAGATGCCTTATCAGAATGGACAAAAAGCCCCTCAATGCGAGGGGCTCTTTTTACTCGACGCTGATTACGCCGCGCCCCACATTTTGTGCGGGTCGATCACAAACTTCTTAGGCACACCGGCATCAAACTCGCCATACCCTTCCGGCGCCTGATCCAGGTTGATCACCTGCACACCCACCACTTCAGCAATGTTGATGCGGTCCCACATGATCGCCTGCATCAGCTGGCGGTTGTATTTCATGGTCGGGGTCTGGCCGGTGTGGAAGCTGTGCGATTTCGCCCAGCCCAGGCCAAAGCGGATGCTCAGCGCGCCGATCTTGGCAGCGGCATCCACCGCGCCCGGGTCTTCGGTCACGTACAGGCCCGGGATACCGATGTTGCCGGCCACGCGGGTCACTTGCATCAGCGAGTTCAGCACGGTGGCAGGGGCCTCGTGCTTGGCACCTTCGTGGCCATGCCCACGGGCCTCGAAGCCGACGGCGTCGACGGCGCAGTCCACTTCCGGCTCACCGAGGATGTCGATGATCTGCTCGTGCAGCGGGGTGTCCTTGGACAGGTCGACCACTTCGAAGCCTTGCGACTTGGCGTGGGCCAGGCGGGCCGGGTTCAGGTCACCGACGATGACGCAGGCGGCGCCCAGCAGGCGGGCCGAGGCAGCAGCGGCCAGGCCGACAGGGCCAGCGCCCGCAACGTAAACGGTGCTGCCTGGGCCTACGCCAGCCGTCACGGCACCGTGGTAGCCGGTGGGCAGGATGTCGGACAGGCAGGTAAGGTCACGGATCTTTTCCATGGCCTTGTCGCGGTCCGGCAGTTTCAGCAGGTTGAAGTCGGCGTATGGCACCAGCACGTACTCAGCCTGGCCGCCGGTCCAGTCGCCCATGTCGACGTAGCCGTAGGCACCACCGGCGCGAGCCGGGTTGACGGTGAGGCAGACGCCGGTGTGCATCTCTTTGCAGGAGCGGCAGCGGCCGCAGGCAACGTTGAACGGCACCGACACCAGGTCACCGATTTTCAGGCGTTCGACGTCACGCCCGATCTCGACGATTTCACCGGTGATTTCGTGGCCCAGGACCAGGCCGACCTGGGCAGTGGTGCGGCCACGGACCATGTGCTGGTCAGAACCGCAGATGTTGGTGGAGACCACCTTCAGGATGACGCCGTGCTCGATCTTCTTGCCACGCGGGTCCTGCATTTTCGGGTAGTCGATGTGTTGCACTTCGACCTTGCCGGCGCCGAGATATACCACTCCACGATTGCCAGACATGCTCTTACCTCGCTTGATTTTTATTTATGCAGCGGTGGTTGAACGCGCCGCCATCCATGGGCGGCTTGTGTTACTGGAATGCAGGGAATTGTGGGCCTGATAGGCCGGGCTGCACTGACTGGAAACGACAGGGGGATGTCTTTTAGCGGCAGGTACAAAGGTGTGAGGCCATTCGCGGGCAAGCCCGCTCCCACAGGCTCACCGCTCTTTCGAACATGGCGATGAACCTGTGGGAGCGGGCTTGTCCCGCGAAGAGGCCGGTACAGGATGTCAGAGCACGACCGTGCGGTTGGCGTTGAGGAACACCCGCCGCTCGATGTGATACCCCACCGCACGCGCCAGGGTCAGGCATTCGATATCCCGCCCCTTGGCAATCAGGTCTTCGGGATAGTGACTGTGATCCACCACCTCGACACCCTGGGCAATGATCGGCCCTTCATCCAGGTCGTTGTTGATGTAGTGCGCCGTGGCACCGACCATTTTCACGCCCTTGTTGTACGCCTGGTGATAAGGCTTGGCGCCCTTGAAACCCGGCAACAGCGAGTGGTGAATATTGATCGCCCAACCATCCAGACGGCGGCAAAGCTCGGGCGACAGTACCTGCATATAGCGGGCAAGAATGACCAGCTCGGCGCCGGTTTCCTCGATCACCTGCAGCACCTTGCGTTCTTGCCCAGGCTTGTCCTTGGGGTCGAGGGCGAAGTGGTAGTAAGGGATCTTGTGCCACTGCGCCAGCGGTTCGAGATCAGGGTGGTTGGACACCACCGCGACCACGTCCATGCCCAGTTGCCCAATCCGCTGACGATACAGCAGGTCATTCAGGCAATGGTCAGCCTTGGACACCATGATCACCACCTTGGGGCGGTGGTTGGGCGCGGTCAGCTCGAAGGCCATGCCGAACGCTTCGCTGCGCTCGGCGAGGCCGGCCCGGAAGCCCGCCTCGTCGAAATCGTCCGGCTGACGGAACTCGACGCGAATGAAGAAGCGCCCCGACTGCCGGTCATCGAAGGAGTGGTGCTCCGTCACGTAGCAGCGCTGCTCGAAGAGGTAACGCGTCACCACGTCGACGGTGCCGAGCATGCTCGGGCAGTCGGCGGTGAGAATCCAGGTATCCGGTGCCCGACTCATGTTCTTGCTCCTTAGGCTTCGATGCTCAGGCCGTATTCGGCAGAAGCGTCCTGCAGCCACAGCCACCAGTAATCGGCGAAGCTGCGGCGAATCACCAGCTCCCAAGTGTCTTCGGCGGTACGGCGGATCACCAGTTGCGACTTGGCGAACACGGTGCCCACGGCCTTGCCCACCGGGAAGTTGTTTGGGTGAACATCATAGCTGGTGGACTTCATCAGCACGTCGCGCACGTTCGGGCCGCGCAGTTCCAGCAGGCTTTGCCCGCCACTGACATTGACGACCTGAATGTGCTGGCCTTCAAGGGCCGCGCGCAGCTTTTGCTCGACCGCCAGTTCCTGGCCGCCTGGGACGATCAGCAGCCATTCATCGGGGCCTACCCATTGCAGCGAAGTTTCCCCGTTGGCAACCACGGTCAGGGCTACCGGCAGCTCCAGGCCCAGGGCCTTGTGCACGCCAGCGGCGAATTCCGGGTTGTGGCCATCACCACGGATGGTCAGGTGGCCAAGGAACTTCTTCTCACGCAGGGTTACACCTGCGTTCTTGCGGCCTTTGCCAACCAGGCTGGCCAGGTCGGCATGGTGCAGTGGCGACTGGGCCTTGGCCTCGACGCCGGGGTTTTGCTGGAAGACGTTGATAGCGCTCATTTCTTACCTGCCTTGAATTCTTGTTCGTCAGGGCAGCGCAGCCGTGCAATCAGGCTGCGCCGCCATCCGGGGCCTTAGACGTTCTGCCGCTCACCCTTCGGATCGAAGAACACCGAAGACACGATTTCCGCCTCGATCACGCTGCCATCCGCCTGCGGCGAGTAGACACGCTCGCCCATGCGCTTGAGGCCGCCTTTGACCACACCCATGGCGAACGAGTAGCCCAGGGAGTTGGACGCGTAGCTGGAGGTGACGTGGCCGACCATGTCCATCGGGATCGGTTGTTTCGGGTCGAACACCAGTTGGGCGCCTTCCGGCAGCCACTTGGTCGGGTCGACCGGCTTCAGGCCCACCAGCTGCTTGCGGTTCTCACGTACGCAGTCTTCGCGGTTCATGCCACGCAGGCCGATCCACGAGAACGGCTTGTTGCGGCCAACGCACCAGCTCATGTTCAGGTCGTCCGGGTTCATCGAACCATCGGTGTCCTGGCCCACGATGATGAAGCCCTTCTCTGCACGCAGTACGTGCATGGTCTCGGTGCCGTACGGGGTCAGGTTGTACTTCTTGCCAGCTTCGATGATCTGTTCCAGCACGCCCATGGCGTAGTTGGCCTGCACGTTCACTTCGTACGACAGCTCGCCTGTGAACGAGATACGGAACACGCGGGCTGGCACGCCACCAACATTGCCTTCCTTCCAGGTCATGAACGGGAAGGCTTCCTTGTCCATGTCGATGTCGGTCAGCTCGCTCAGCAGCTTGCGGCTGTTAGGGCCGGACAGGGTCATGGTGGCCCAGTGGTCGGTAACCGAGGTGAAGTACACCTTCAGCTCTGGCCATTCGGTCTGGTGGTACAGCTCCATCCACTGCAGCACACGGGCGGCGCCGCCGGTGGTGGTGGTCATGATGAAGTGGTTGTCGCCGACGCAGGCGGTTACGCCGTCGTCGAAGACCATGCCGTCTTCCTTGCACATCAGGCCGTAGCGGGCCTTACCCACGTCCAGCTTGGTCCAGGCATTGGTATAGATGCGGTTGAGGAACTCACGCGCGTCCGGGCCCTGGATGTCGATCTTGCCCAGGGTCGAGGCGTCCAGCAGGCCCACGCTGTCGCGCACGGCCTTGCACTCGCGGGCCACGGCGGCATGGATGTCTTCACCGGCTTTGGGGAAGTACCAAGGGCGCTTCCACTGGCCAACGTCTTCGAACTCAGCGCCATTCTTCACGTGCCAGGCATGCAGGGCGGTGAAGCGTACGGGCTCGAACAGGTGGCCACAGTGACGGCCCGCTACCGCGCCGAACGTCACCGGCGTGTAGTTGGGGCGGAACATGGTGGTGCCCATTTCCGGGATGGTGATGCCGATCGAACGGGCGGCGATGGCCAGGCCGTTGATGTTGCCCAGTTTGCCCTGATCGGTACCGAAACCCAGCGCGGTGTAGCGTTTTACGTGCTCGACCGACTCGAAGCCTTCACGGGTGGCCAGCTCGATACCTGCGGCGGTCACGTCGTTCTGCTGGTCGACGAACTGCTTCGGCCCCTTGGTGCCTTTGTCGTGCGGCACCTGGAACAGTGCCACGGTGGCCTCTTCCTTGCGCGCCACGGTTTTTGGCAGGGTGCCGACAGAGGCCTTGAAGCCCGCCTCGGTGGCTGCGCGAACGCCGCCTTCGAAGCCATCGGCAATCACGTCACCGAGGGCGTAGACGCCATTGATACCGCCCACGCACTCGCGTTTCTGCGGCGCATCGCCCGGTACGAAGCCGAGGATGTCGTCACGCCACACTGGGCGACCGCCCAGGTGCGAAGCCAGGTGCACGATCGGGCTGTAGCCACCGGAGGTTGCGATCAGGTCGCACTCAAGGGTTTCGCCTGGGCTGGTGACTTTGTGCGCCTGCACATCGATGGCCGCCACGCGGGCGCCGGTGACATGCTTGCTGCCTTTGGCCTCGACCACGGCGCTGGAGGTGAGGATGCGGATGCCTTTGGCACGCGCTTCTTCAACCAGCGAGCCACGTGGGTTGTGGCGGGCGTCGGCGATGGCGACCACTTGCAGGCCAGCGTCGTGCCAGTCCAGCGCGGCGCGGTAGGCGTGATCGTTGTTGGTCGACAGCACCAGCTTGCGGCCCGGTGCCACGCCGTAGCGGCGAACGTAGGTGGAAACGGCACCGGCCAGCATGTTGCCCGGTACGTCGTTGTTGCCGTACACCAGCGGCCGCTCGTGGGCGCCGGGCGCCAGTACCACGCGCTTGGCGCGTACACGGTGCACACGGTGACGTACCTGGCCGATCGGGGCGCGGTCGCCGAGGTGGTCGGTAAGGCGCTCATGAATGGTCAGGAAGTTATGGTCGTGGTAGCCGTTGACCGTGGCACGTGGCAGCAGGGTCACGTCCGGCAGGCCTTCCAGCTCTTTGACCACGGCATTGACCCAGTCGGCGGCAGGCTTGCCGTCGAGGGTTTCGCGGCTGTCGAGCAGGCTGCCGCCAAACTCTTCCTGCTCGTCAGCCAGGATCACCCGTGCGCCGCTGCGCGCAGCAGCCAGTGCAGCGGCCAGGCCAGCAGGGCCGGCGCCGACAATCAGCACATCGCAGTGCTGGTTCATGTAGTCGTAGCTGTCCGGGTCGTTCTGCAGCGGTGCACGGCCAAGGCCTGCAGCTTTGCGGATGTACTTCTCGTACGTCATCCAGAACGATTTCGGGTACATGAAGGTTTTGTAGTAGAAGCCCGGCGGCATCATGCTGCCGCCCACCTTGCCGAGGATGCCCATCACGTCATTGTTGACGTTCGGCCAGCCGTTGGTGCTGGTGGCGACAAGGCCTGCATACAGCGCTTGTTGAGTAGCGCGCACGTTCGGGATCTGGGTGGCTTCGCTGGAACCGATCTGCAGGATGGCGTTCGGTTCTTCGGTACCGGCAGCGATGATGCCGCGTGGGCGCGAATACTTGAAGCTGCGGCCGACGATGTCTACGCCGTTGGCCAGCAACGCAGCGGCCAGGCTGTCACCGGCATAACCCTGGTAGGTCTTGCCGTTGAAAGTGAAATTCAGGACCTTGCTGCGGTCGATGCGGCCGCCGCTGGCGAGGCGATAGGTCTGGCTCATACTTTTTCCCCTTGGCCTTTGACGGTCGACGGTGCGTTCGCAGCTTTACCGTTGGCGGTCACTTGCGGCTTTTCGCCAATCTTGTAGGTTTCCAGAATTTCGTAGGTCACGGTGTCGCGGGTGACGTTGAAGTACTGGCGGCAACCGGCAACGTGGTCCCACAGTTCATGGTGAATACCGCGTGGGTTATCACGGTAGAACATGTAGGTACCCCACTCCTCGTCGGAGCAGGCGGCAGGGTCCAGCGGGCGGGCGATGTGCGCCTGGCCAGAGGCGTGGAACTCTTCTTCGGAGCGCAGCTCGCCGCAGTGGGGACAGAAAATATGCAACATGACGGTGTCTCCGGTTAGTGGGCGACGGCGGCGGCGCCGTGTTCGTCGATCAGTGCGCCGTTGTAGAAACGGTCCATGGAGAACGGCGCGGCCAGTGGGTGCATTTCGCCCTTGGCCAGGCTCGCGGCGAAGACGTTGCCCGAACCCGGGGTCGCCTTGAAGCCGCCAGTACCCCAACCGCAGTTGAAGAACATGTTCTTGACCGGGGTTTTGGTGATGATCGGGCAGGCGTCCGGCGAGGTGTCGACGATGCCGCCCCACTGGCGGTTCATGCGCACGCGCGAGAGGTTGGGGAACATCTCGACGATGGCCTGCAGGGTGTGCTCGATCACCGGGTACGAACCGCGCTGGCCGTAGCCGACCCAGCCATCGATACCGGCACCGATTACCAGGTCGCCCTTGTCGGACTGGCTGATGTAGCCGTGCACGGCGTTGGACATGATCACGCTGTCGATGATCGGCTTGATCGGCTCGGATACCAGCGCTTGCAGCGGGTGCGATTCCAGCGGCAGGCGGAAACCGGCCAGCTTGGCCATGTGCCCGGAGTTACCCGCGGTGACCACGCCAACGCGCTTGGCGCCGATGAAGCCTTTATTGGTTTCCACACCAATGACCGCGCCGTTTTCCTTGCGGAAGCCGATCACTTCGGTCTGCTGGATCAGGTCCACGCCCAAGGCGTCGGCAGCGCGGGCATAGCCCCAGGCCACGGCGTCGTGGCGGGCCACGCCACCACGGCGCTGAACGGTTGCGCCAAGGATCGGGTAACGGGTGTTCTTCGAGCAGTCCAGGTACGGGATTTCGGCCGCGACCTGGGCGGTGTTCAGCAGCTCGCCATCGACACCGTTGAGGCGGTTGGCGCTGACGCGGCGCTCGGAGTCACGAATGTCCTGCAGGGTGTGGCACAGGTTGTACACGCCGCGCTGGGAGAACATCACGTTGTAGTTGATGTCCTGGGACAGGCCTTCCCACAGCTTCATGGCGTGCTCGTACAGCTGCGCCGACTCGTCCCACAGGTAGTTGGAGCGCACGATGGTGGTGTTACGGGCGGTGTTGCCGCCGCCCAGGTAACCTTTCTCGATCACGGCAACGTTGGTGATGCCGTGCTCTTTGGCCAGGTAGTAGGCCGTGGCCAGGCCATGGCCGCCACCGCCGACAATAACCACGTCGTACACCTTTTTAGGGGTTGGCGTGCGCCACATGCGCTGCCAGTTTTCGTGGTGGCTGAGGGAGTGTTTGAAGAGGCCGAAGCCCGAGTAGCGTTGCATGGTCGTTTACTCCACTCAGCGGTAAACAGGGAAGTCTGCGCACAGCGCCGCGACGTTCTTCGCCACATCGGCTTCGACGTCTGCGTCACCGAGGTTGTCGAGGATGTCGCAGATCCAGCCGGCCAGGGCCACGCACTGCGCAACCTTGAAGCCGCGGGTGGTGACGGCCGGGGTGCCGATGCGCAGGCCCGAGGTGACGAACGGCGACTGCGGGTCGTTCGGCACGGCGTTCTTGTTGACGGTGATGTGCGCGCGGCCCAGGGCGGCGTCGGCATCTTTGCCGGTGAGGCCCTGGCGGATCAGGCTGACCAGGAACAGGTGGTTGTCGGTGCCACCGGACACCACGTCGTAGCCGCGGTCGATGAACACCTGGGCCATGGCCTGGGCGTTTTCGATCACTTGTTGCTGGTAGGCCTTGAAGCCAGGCTCCAGCGCTTCCTTGAAGCACACGGCCTTGGCGGCAATCACGTGCATCAGCGGGCCGCCTTGGGCGCCCGGGAATACAGCGGCGTTCAGCTTCTTCTCGATCTCTTCGTTCGACTTGGCCAGGATCAGGCCGCCACGAGGGCCGCGCAGGGTCTTGTGGGTGGTGGTGGTAACCACATCGGCGAACGGGATCGGGTTCGGGTACAGGCCAGCGGCAACCAGGCCGGCTACGTGGGCCATGTCGACGAACAGCAGCGCACCGACCTTGTCGGCAATGGCGCGGAAGCGTGGGAAGTCGAGGGTTTTGGAGTAGGCCGAGAAACCGGCAACGATCATTTTCGGCTTGTGCTCGACCGCCAGGCGCTCGACTTCGTCGTAGTCGATCAGGCCGGTGTCGGTGTTGATGCCGTACTGCACGGCGTTGTACAGCTTGCCCGAGGACGACACTTTGGCGCCGTGGGTCAGGTGGCCACCGTGGGCCAGGCTCATGCCGAGGATGGTGTCGCCGGCCTGCAGCAGGGCCAGGTAGACGGCGCCGTTGGCCGACGAGCCGGAGTGCGGCTGGACGTTGGCGTAGTCGGCACCGAACAGCTGCTTGGCGCGCTCGATGGCCAGGGCTTCTACCTTGTCCACGTGCTCGCAGCCACCGTAGTAGCGCTTGCCTGGGTAGCCCTCGGCGTACTTGTTGGTCAGGCCGCTGCCTTGGGCCTGCATGACGCGCTTGCTGGTGTAGTTCTCCGAAGCGATCAGCTCGATGTGATCTTCCTGGCGCTGTTCTTCGGCATTCATCGCCGCCAGCAGTGCGTCGTCGTAACCCTGGATCTGGTCTTGCTTGCTGAACATCGTGTATCTCCCGGCAGCGATCGTTTTTTGTCGTGGGGCACTGTGGCCCTTTGTGGCGATGGTATGACTGGCGGGGTCGGGTCAGATGCCTGCGCACGCCTTGCAATGGCGCGTTTACGACATTCTCTTTGTGCCGCCCATGCTGGCCCCTTCGCGGGCGCGCCCGCTCCCACAGTGATTGGCGTGTGCAGGACCATTGTGGGAGCGGGCGTGCCCGCGAAGAGGCCGGCACAGAATGAACAGAAATCGCTGTACGGGTTGTATAGGCAACCGCTGAATCGATGGTTTAGAGTGCTGTTCTGCGTCGTTCACAGGACCGTGTCATGACAGATAAGAGCCAACAATTCGCCAGCGACAACTATTCCGGTATCTGCCCCGAAGCCTGGGCGGCGATGGAGAAGGCCAACCACGGCCACGACCGCGCCTATGGCGACGATCAGTGGACCGAGCGCGCCTCGGAATACTTCCGCAACCTGTTCGAAACCGACTGCGAGGTGTTTTTCGCCTTCAACGGTACCGCCGCCAACTCCCTGGCCCTGGCCTCGCTGTGCCAGAGCTACCACAGCGTGATCTGTTCCGAGACTGCCCACGTCGAAACCGACGAATGCGGCGCGCCGGAGTTTTTCTCCAACGGCTCCAAGCTGCTGACGGCGGCCAGCGTCAACGGCAAGTTGACCCCGCAGTCGATCCGCGAAGTGGCACTGAAGCGCCAGGACATCCACTACCCCAAGCCGCGCGTGGTAACCATCACCCAGGCCACCGAGGTGGGTACGGTGTACCGCCCCGATGAGCTCAAGGCCATCAGCGCCACCTGCAAGGAGCTGGGCCTGAACCTGCACATGGACGGCGCGCGCTTTACCAATGCCTGCGCGTTCCTGGGCTGTAGCCCGGCCGAGCTGACCTGGAAGGCCGGCGTCGACGTGTTGTGCTTTGGCGGCACCAAGAACGGCATGGCCGTGGGTGAAGCGATCCTGTTCTTCAACCGCCAGCTGGCCGAGGACTTCGACTACCGCTGCAAGCAGGCCGGGCAACTGGCGTCGAAAATGCGCTTCCTGTCGGCGCCGTGGGTGGGCCTGCTGGAAGACGGCGCCTGGTTGCGCCATGGCAACCACGCCAACCATTGCGCGCAGTTGCTGGCGTCGCTGGTGAGTGACTTGCCGGGGGTGGAACTGATGTTCCCGGTGGAGGCCAACGGGGTGTTCCTGCAAATGCCGGAGCACGCGATTGAAGCGCTGCGCGGCAAGGGCTGGCGGTTCTATACCTTTATCGGCAGCGGCGGGGCGCGGTTCATGTGTTCCTGGGACACCGAGGAAGAGCGGGTGCGCGAGCTGGCGGCGGATATCCGCAGCATCATCACCGCCTGACAGGTCCCAATCGCCGGCAAGCCAGCTCCCACATGGAGGTGATCCTGTAGGAGCTGGCTTGCCGGCGATGAAGCCCACACCGATCTAAAGCCTGAACCCGCCCATCTGCCGAGCCAGGTCATCAGCCAAGCCACGCAACGCCTGGCACTCCTCGCGGCAGCCCTGCACCTCTGCCGCCGTCTCCCGCGCCAGGTCGGAAATGCCCTGCACCGTGCGGTTGATTTCCTCAGTCACCGCCGACTGCTCTTCGGTCGCCGTGGCCACCTGATGGTTCATGTCGCTGATGTGTTCCACCTGGTCGGTAATCGCCCCCAGCGACGCCCCGGTGCGCTGGCTCGACTCCACCCCACTGCCGGTCGCCTGCTGCCCCGCCTGCATCGAGCTCACCGCCGAACCCGCGCCCTGCTTCAGGCGCTGGATCATCTGTTGCACTTCGTCGGTGGATAGCTGCGTGCGCCGCGCCAGCGTGCGAACTTCGTCGGCCACCACAGCAAACCCGCGGCCCATTTCCCCTGCCCGCGCGGCCTCGATGGCGGCGTTCAGCGCCAGCAAATTGGTTTGCTCGGAAATACTGCGGATAACCGCCAGCACTTCATCGATAGAGGCGACTTCGTCGGCCAACTGGCTGACTGCACCGGCTGCCTTGCCGATGTCGCCCGACATGCCCTCGATGCCCTGAATTGAACGCCGTACCACCTCGCGCGCCTGCAAGGCCTCATCCCGTGCCGACTGCGAGGCCTGCGCTGCATCACCGGCATTGCGGGCAATGTCCTGCACGGTCAGGCCCATTTCATGTACGGCAGTGGCAACCATTTCGGTCATTTCCTGCTGCCGCCCGGAGCGCTCGGCCGTGTTTTCCACCACCTGGGTCACCTGCTCAACCGCCAGATGCAGCCGTTCGGAAGTCTGCAACACCTCGCCAATCAGGCTGCGCTGGCTGTCGAGAAAGCGGTTGAAGCCCCGGGCCAGGTCACCCAGTTCGTCCTGGCGCGAATCATCCAGGCGGTGGCTGAGGTCGCCTGCGCCACTGCCAATCTGCACCAGCGCAGCGGTAACGCGGCGCACAGGCCGCACCAGGCCCCGCGCCAGCAGCACCACCAGCAGCAGCGACACAAGCGCCACGGCGCCACCGATCAGGCTGGTCAGCCATACCGCCTGATGCATTTGTGCGTAGATTTCCGACTCCGGCACCTCGGCCACCAGCGTCCAGTTGAGGTCACGCAGGGGCAGGCCCAGCGCCAGGTAGCGCTCGCCGTCACGGCTGAAACGGCTGTTGCGCAGGCCTTCGCCGCCGGTCATCACGGCCTTGGCAGCGTCCGTGCCGAGCTGCTCGGCGAGCTGGCGCTTGCCGCTGAAAGCAGCGTCCGGGTGCACCTGGATCAGGCCGTCGTTACGTACCAGGAAGACCTTGCCATGCTCGCCAAAGCTGAAGTCGTGAATCAGCTGCGACAGCTCGGTCATGCGCAGGCCCATGCCGGCCACGCCCACCAGCTTGCCGGCCTTTTCCACGCGATAGTCGATAAACAGCGCCAGCTCGCCAGTGGCACCGTCAATGTCGATATTGATAAACCGTTCGGCGCCGCTGTCGATGTAGCCGTAGAACCATTTGTCCTTGGAGTTGCTGCGGCTGAGGGTGCGGTCCAGGCCATTCTCGTTGTAGTAGTGGCCGGTTTCGGTCGAGGCAAACAAGGTGGTGAAGGCCCGGTTACGCTGTTTGGCGGCGCCCAGGTATTCGATGAATGCCGCAGCCTGGGCGGGGTCTTCACCGGCTGCCAGCCAGTCGCGCAGCAAGGTGTTGCCGGCAATGTCCGCCGCAGCCACCAGTGGCTGGCCGAGCATGCGTTCGATGTCGTTGCGGATCGCCTCGACACTGGCGGGCAGGGCAGTGTCGACCAGGTAGCGGTCGGTGAGGCGGTTGAGCGCCACGGTGAAGATGATGATCACCACCAGGATGCTGGCCAGCAGGGCGGCGCCCATGCTGGTGATCAACTGCCACTGGATGCTTTTACGCAAGATACGCATGCCCCTACCCCCCGCACATTATTGTTTTGCGAGAAGTGTATACACTTGCGTATCCAGTTAATCCAGTGACCTGGAACAATGAGATGGGGCTTTGGGGCTGCTGCGCAGCCCATTCGCAGCACAAGGCTGCTCCTACAGGGGAATGCATAACCCCTGGAGGAGCGGCCTTGGGCCTTTCAGCTATCGATCAGGACTCTGCAATAGTCCGCACGATGGCGTCCACCGTGGCGTCGATCTGCGCCTGGGTACGCGCAAGGGTCTGCTGGTGTTCTTTCTGCAGTTCAACCTGTTTGGAGCACAGGTTAAGGGCAGCCAGCACCAGCAATTTATCACCGATCAGGGTCGGGTACTGACGCTTGGTTTCGTTCAGGGCGGTGTTGAGCATCCGCACCGCCTGGGCCAGGGTTTCTTCCTGGCCTTCGGGCGCCTTGATCGAATAGTCGATGCCGAGAATCGACACGACATTGACCGGCTGCTCTTGCAATCTCATGCGCCAACAACGCCAGCGCTGGCGCGATCAACCAGGGCCTGCAGGCGAGCGGCGGTGCTGCCGTTCTTCTCTTCCTGCTCCATCAGCGACAGCTGCAGGGTTTCGTTCTCTTCCTTGGCCTGGGCCAGTTGCGTGCCGAGGGCAGCGTTCTGCTCGGTGAGTTGAGCGTTTTTCTGCATCAGGTCGCTGACCAGTTGCTCGATTTGATTCAGGGAAGCTTCCAGCATGGGTCTATCTCAGGTTGTTGCGAGGGGCGCACACGATAAAGAAAAGCGCGGCCCATCGCCATTAAAAATCGGATTCACAAGGTGTCTGGCCCGCAGATTGACAGGGTAATCACCCCCTTGTTCCGACCTGGGTCAACCGCCGGTCAGGAAAAGGTTAGCTACCTCACAATTTTTGTGGGTTGCACTCAAGACTGGCCAGTCACGACCGATAGCCCGGCAAGTCATGTTTTGTCGCACTTTGCGCACTCTTTATCCCTTGCCTGGATCCTCCTCTCCATGTCTCTACGTAACATGAATATCGCCCCGCGCGCGCTGCTCGGCTTTGCGCTTATCGGCCTGCTGATGCTTGGCCTCGGTGTCTTCTCGCTGGTGCAGATGGGCAACATCCGTCAGGCGGGCGTGGCCATCGAGCAAGTCAGTGTGCCCAGCATCAAGATCCTCGACGAAATCACCGCGCTTAACCTGCGCATGCGCACGCTCTCCTACCGCCTGCTGACCAACCGCGAGCCTGCAATCCAAAGCGATACCCTCAACCTGCTGGCCCAGCGCAACAGCCAGATCGACCGCGCACGCCAGGCCTACCTGCCAATGATCGGCGCCGCCGACGAACAGGCCGCGTTCGACCAGTACGGCCAGTTGCTTGACCAGTACCGCCAACTGGAATCGCGCATGCGCAGCCTGAGCGAGGCCGACCGCGTCGACGAACTGCGCGACCTGCTCAACCGCGACCTGTTGGCCAACTCCGAACAGATCAACAAGGTCATGGACACGCTGGTGCGCATCAACACCGACCAGACCCGCGCCACTAACGAGAAAGCCGCCAGCCAATACGCTGCGGCCTTTGCCTTGGTTATCGGCCTGCTGGTTGCCGCCACCGTGCTGACCTTCGCCTGCGCCTTCCTGCTGACCCGCAGCATCGTCAAGCCGATCGATGAGGCGCTCAAGTGCGCAGAGCAAGTCGCCGACGGTGACCTGACCCATGTCATCCGCGCCGAGGGTACTGATGAAGCCGCGCGTTTGCTGCGCGCCATGGCCCGCATGCAGGACAAGCTGCGCGACACCCTGCAGCAGATCGCAGGCTCTGCCACCCAGCTGGCCTCAGCCGCCGAAGAGCTGAATGCCGTTACCGACGAAAGTGCCCGTGGCCTGCAACAGCAGAACAACGAGATTGAACAGGCCGCCACCGCCGTCACCGAAATGACCAGCGCTGTGGAAGAAGTGGCGCGCAACGCCGTGAGCACCTCGGAAGCGTCCAGTGAAGCCAGCCGCTCCACCGGCGACGGCCGCGACCTGGTGATGGAGACCGTGGGCGCCATCGAGCGCATGAGCGGTGATGTGCAGGCCACTGCCAAACTGATCACTCACCTGGCCGAACAGTCGCGCGACATTGGCAAGGTACTCGACGTGATCCGTGGCCTGGCCGACCAGACCAACCTGCTGGCGCTCAACGCTGCCATCGAGGCGGCGCGTGCCGGCGAAGCGGGCCGTGGTTTTGCCGTGGTGGCGGATGAAGTGCGCGCACTGGCGCACCGCACCCAGCAGTCGACCAGCGAAATCGAGCGGATGATCGGCAGCATCCAGGGCGGTACCGAAGAGGCGGTCGAATCGATGCGCACCAGCACCGAACGCGCCGAGTCGACGCTGAACATCGCCAAAGGCGCCGGCATGGCGCTGGACACCATTGCCGGTGCGGTCGCGCAAATCAACGAACGTAACCTGGTAATCGCCAGCGCGGCGGAAGAGCAGGCGCAGGTGGCGCGGGAAGTGGACCGCAACCTGGTGAACATCAATGACCTGTCGGTGCAGAGCGCTACCGGTGCCCATCAGACCAGTGCGGCGAGTGCAGAGCTGTCGCGCCTGGCTGTGGACCTGAATGGTCTGGTAGCCCGTTTCCGCACCTGAAAAAGTTGGGGCCGCTTTGCGGCCCCCGGCAATCTCGGATCAGTGGATCAGTAATCGATCCGCACATCCCCTTTCGGCACGCTGCAGCACGACAGGATGTAGCCCTCGGCTTCATCCTCTTCGGTAATGCCGCCGTTGTGCTCCATCTCTACTTCGCCGCCCAGTTTGAGCACCTTGCAGGTGCCGCAGATGCCCATGCCGCAAGCTTTGGGGATCATCAGGCCAACTTTGGCTGCCGCAGCATGCACGGTCTCGCCCGGGGCAACGCGGATGCTCTTGTCGCTGCCGATGAACTCCACCAGGTTGAGGTCGGAAATATCCAGCTCCGGTGCATCGGCCGCCTGCTCGGCGTGCTCCACTGCATCGGCCTTGGCCTCTGGTGGCGTCGCGCCGAACGACTCCTCGTGGTAGTTCTTCATGTCGAAGCCGACCGCTTCGAGCATGCGCTTGACTGCCGTCATGTAAGGCGTCGGGCCGCAGCAGAACACCACGCGCTCCATGTAGTCCGGCGCAATCAGCTCCATCAGCCGCTGGTTCAGGTAACCGCGGTACCCCGCCCATGGCTCGCCCAGGCCATGCTTTTCGCAAATGATGTGCAGGCTGAAGTTGGGGATGCGCGAAGCCATCTGTTCCAGCTCGCGGTGGTAGATGATGTCCTTCGGCGAACGGGCGCTGTGCACGAACACCATGTCGACATTGGCGTTGGTGTCGTAGAACCAGCGCGCCATCGACATCACCGGGGTAATGCCCACACCGCCAGACAGGTACAGCGCCTTGCCCGCCGGGAAGTCGATGGCGTTGAACAGCCCCACCGGGCCGTGCACCGGCAGCTCGGCGCCTTCGTGCATGGTGTCGTGCAGGAAGTTTGACACCAGGCCGCCCGGCACGCGCTTGACGGTGATCGAGAAGCTGTACGGCACCGACGGCGAACTGGAGATGGTGTAGGAGCGCATCACCGGCTTGCCTTCGATCTCCAGCTCCAGGGTGACGAACTGCCCGGGCTTGAAGAAAAACATGATCGGCTGATCGGCCATGAAGCAGAAAGTGCGCACGTCCCAGGTCTCCTGGATGACCTTGACGCAGCGCACGATGTGGCGGCCGTTGGCCCAGGTCTGGGTGGTGACCGGATTGAGGAAGGTATCGGACATGTTCATCTCCAGCAGCCGACTATCGGGCTTTTTATGGCTTGGATAATGCGCAAGCTGAGAGCGACGTACATTCCTGCCAGCGACATCGGCGTGCTTATCGCGACCAGCCCCGCGCTACAAGGGCTGGCGCGTCGTAATTCAAATCGGCCATGTCGCCCATGGATACGGTTCGTAGCAGCTTCGGACGCACACTCCACGGCAAATAAACACGCCAGCTGTTTAAACAAAGAGCCGCTGAAAAAAGCCTTGCGGCAACAACAACGATTAGCCACCTTTTGCCGGCCGCACACGGCCCCGAGGAATACACGATGGACGTCACCGCAACCCTGAGCCTGGGCGATCCACTGGAACCTGCACGCAAGGCTACCGCCGAGATGCTGCAGACCCGCGAGCGCACCTACTCGCTGCCCCAGCCTTTCTACACCGACGAGCGTCTGTTCCAGATCGACATGCAGGAGATCTTCCAGAAAGAATGGTTGATCGCCGGCATGACTTGCGAAATTCCGGCGAAAGGTAACTACATCACCCTGCAGATCGGCAAAAACCCGATCCTGGTGGTGCGTGGTGCCGAAGGCAAGGTGCACGCCTTCCATAACGTCTGCCGGCACCGTGGTTCGCGTTTGTGCGTCAGCGACAAAGGCAAGGTGGCCAAGCTGGTCTGCCATTACCACCAGTGGACCTACGAACTGGACGGCCGCCTGCTGTTCGCTGGCACCGAAATGGGCGCCGACTTCGACATGAAGGAGTACGGCCTGAAGCCAGTGCATGTGAAGGTGGCCGGTGGCTACATCTTCATCAGCCTGGCAGAAAACCCGCCTGCCATCGACGAGTTCCTGGCCACCCTGGAACACTACATGGAACCGTACGACATGGAGAACACCAAGGTGGCGGTGCACACCACCTTGATGGAAAAGGCCAACTGGAAGCTGGTGCTGGAAAACAACCGCGAGTGCTACCACTGCAGCGGTTCGCACCCGGAGCTGCTGCAAACCCTGCTGGAGTGGGACGACACCAACGACCCGCGCGCCAGCCAGGAATTCAAGGACCACGTGGCCGCTTCGGCCGCCGCCTGGGAAGCCGAAAAGATCCCGTATCTGCACAAGAGCCACGGCCTGCGTAACCGTATCGTGCGCATGCCGCTGCTCAAAGGCACAGTATCGATGACCATGGACGGCAAGCAGGCCTGCCAGAAGCTGATGGGCCGCATCAAGAACCCGGACCTGGGCTCGATGCGCATCCTGCACCTGCCGCACTCGTGGAACCACTGCATGGGCGACCACATGATCGTGTTCACCGTGTGGCCGATCAGCGCCCAGGAAACCATGGTCACCACCAAGTGGCTGGTGCACAAGGACGCCGTGGAAGGTGTGGACTACGACCCAGAGCGGATGCGCAAGGTGTGGGACGCCACCAACGACCAGGACCGCCGCCTGGCGGAAGAGAACCAGCGTGGCATTAATTCCACGGCGTACCAGCCTGGGCCGTACTCGAAAACCTACGAGTTTGGCGTGGTGAACTTCATTGACTGGTACAGCCAGCGGGTTTTGAACAACCTGGGGGCGGAACCGGCGCCGTATCTGAAGGAGGTGCAGGCGCAGTAACCCGTACCACCCACTGGCAGGGCAAATTGCCGTGCCAGTGGGTTTATCGTCGCCTTATGTCCCGATTCGGAGACGGAGGCGGCGCACTGGGTTCAGTACCCCAGCGACGCCATGCATCAATAGCTGCTCGACCTGCCGAAGCGATCCTGGCCCCGAGTGCCGTGCCTCTGCCCCACACGTACGAAGCCCCTTCGACAACCATGCGCACACCGGTGACTTCATAGAATGTCTCCCAGGCTACCCTTACCCCCGACACTCCGGGCTGTCCTACCCCCCTCCATACAGCCTGTGCCGCCTCGGCGTTGGAGAACAAGCCACCGCTGATGTTCCCAATTGCGTTGCCCAGCCCCAGGCGACGGCCGTTACTGGTCAGTACATTACCAATCCACCCTTGTTCGACACCGCTCAATGCGGTGCCTGCAACCCCCATTCCTCCTGTGTAGAAAAGGCTTGTATTACCAATCCGGGATCTTAGGCTCGGCTCGGTGTAGGGCGTACCGGAATGCTGGCTTTGCAAGCGGGCGACCACGTTTCTGGCCGTTCGTGTGACAGCCCCGCCCAGCGTCACCGAACTTGAAAACATGCTTATGCCACTGAGCACCGGGCTAATCACGTCGACCTGGGGGCGGGCGGACCGGGTGGCCGGGACGGCGCCACTGGGGTCGACCCGGTTGATCGGGTCGCCACCGCAGTAGGCATAGGCATTCAGCCCACCCTCCGAGAAAGGGCTGAGTGAGTCGGCAGAGTGAAAGCGCATCAGCACAGGGTTGTAGGTTCGCCGGCCATTGCCCAGGTGATAGCAACCCGTCAGGCGATCGACCATCTGCCCGGCGAAGGCAATATTCCTTGCACCAGCATAGGCCCCGTATGCTGAATACGACCTTGGAGTCCCGCCCATGTGGGTAGGGATAACGGGTTGCAGCATGCCATGCATGATGAACGCTCAGCCGATAGTGATCGCTCATTCTACTCGCCTGAAACAGGACTGCTAACTGATAGAAATGATAGGTTCTTGGTACTTATTCACAGGTTCTGACTTGGGTGATCCTGAGTTTTTACCTGCACTCACCAAGAACGTAAGCCAGAGCAGTGTTAGAGCCCGATTGGCTGTTTTCTGATCAAAGCATTCGAAGACAGGAACGGCGGGGCCTACAGCCGCTCTCAAACAGATTATCCACAGAGCGGCTAACAGAGATTGTGGGAAAGCCTCGACAAGAACCAGCATTGACCGCCTCAGGCGAAGCCGGCGGAAGCTGATCATTTTATGATCTAAACCGTGTAAGCGCCGTTATATAAGGCTCCTAGCCATGCACCAACAATTTATCCACACCTTGGCGAACAGATTCCGTGGGCAAAACGGAGCGTACCTGACAGTTCGTCCAGTTTGCTGGAATCCAGGCATGTGACGGGGGAAATGAATAACTTATACACAGGGGACTGGGCTATGGATTGTGCCGCAGGGGCCGCAGCGCGGCCCCAGGATCTGGATTCTGCCTCAGGATTGTCAGGGGGCTGCCAAGCGGCCCATCGCGTCACACAGGCCGCCCCCAGGGGACTCAGCGCAATACGCCCTCTTCCACCAGCAACTTGAGGATTGCCTCAGCGCCTTCCTGCGGCGAAACGTCCTTCAGCACCTTGCCACCACCGCCACTGGCCTTGGCCGTCGCGGCCTTCATGCGGTCGGCGCCACTCTTGGCCTTGATCACCTTCAAGCGCTTGGGCCTTGGACGGGCCGGTTGCAGCTCGGCGTCAGCCAACAGCTCATCTTCGACAATGGCCACGTTACGCGCCGCCAATACCCCCCGACGCGCAGGCCCAAAAGCGCTCTGGCGCGGCTTGGGCGCCGCGTTATCCACAGTCGCTAACAACGGCAGGCGCACTTTCAGCCGGCGCCGCTGACCCCGCGGCAAGGCCTGCAATACCTGAGCGGTGCCGTTCTCGATCGACTCCACCTCGGCCAACCCCACGATCAACGGCCAGCCAAGCTTTTCGGCCAGCAGAAATGGCAACATGCCCGACCCTTCCCCCGTCTCGGCCTGGCTACCGGTCAGCACCAGCTGTGCTCCGGCGTCGCGCAGGTAATCCCCCAGCACGCCCAGCACATCGGCACCGGCCGGCTGCTCGAGCACGTCAAGATGGTCCAGGCCCATGCCCAGGTAGGCGCGCAATGCTTCTTCCTGTGGGTTGCCGGCATGTACCACCTGCAAGTTATCCCCAGCCAGCTGCAAACCCAGTTCCACGGCGCGGGCATCCTGCTCGGCGCGGCGGGCGCGCCCGGAGCTTGGGTGAGCACCGATGGAAACCAGGCTGATCACTTTCGTACTCATGCTCGTGCCCTTATGCCGCGTCGCGCTGACCGCCGCTGCGGTAGTTGTCCACAGCCTCGATCAATGCCTTGAGAATCGCCGAACTGTCGCCAATCACCGACAGGTCCGCCCGTTTGATCATGTCGCAACCCGGGTCCATGTTGATCGCCACCACCTTGTCGCAGGCGCCGATGCCCTGCAGGTGCTGGATGGCACCCGAGATACCCACAGCCACGTACACCCGCGCGGTAACCCAGGTGCCGGTAGCACCCACCTGGCGGTTGCGCGGCATGAAGCCGTCGTCCACCGCCACCCGCGAGGCGCCTTCGGTGGCGCCAAGGGCTGCGGTGGCCTGGTGGTACAGGTCCCAGTCCTTGACCCCGTTGCCGCCCGAGATGATGAACTCGGCCTCGGCCATGGCAATGGTGGCCGGGTCCACGGCCACCGAGCCCAGGTCTTCGATGCGCGACAGGCTGCGCGCCACGCTTGTGGACAACTCCACCGGCAAGGCTTCGTGACGGGTTTCGCTAACCGGCTCGGCGCACTCGGCAGCCGCCAGGATCAGGCGTGGCACCGCGCGTTGCAGGTCTTGCTGGCCGGCACCGGCGCGGCCGATGCACTGGCCGTCCTTGACCTGCCATACGCGCGTGGCGGGGCGTTCGCCCAGCGCCGCGCCCAGGCGTCGACCCAGTTCGCCGCCCCCGGTGCGGCTGTCAGGCAGCAGCCAGTGGCGCGGGGTGAACTGGTTATCCACAGCCCGCAGGCCCTGCACCAGTTGCTCCGGTGCATAACCCTCGAAGGCCTCGCCCTCGACGACCAGCAGACGGTCGACGCCAGCTGTGGAAAAGTTGCTTTCCTTGTGCTCGTTAAAGACCACCGCCAGCACCGCGCCGTCACTACCGGCCAGGCTGTGGGCCAGGCCGAGCAGGTCGCGGTCGTGGCTGCTCAGGCGGCCACCGACCATGTCCGGCACCACCGCGATGTAGAACGCCGGCGCCGGTACCTGGTGCAGCGGCAGCTTGACCTCTGCCGCCGCCGTGCGCCGCCCGCCCACACCGGTACCCTGCTGGGCGCCGCTACGGTCGATGCGCTTGATGCCGGCCGGCCCGATGAAGCCTGCAGCAATCGCATGAGGGTTCTTGCGGATGAGGCCATTGGGCCCCATCCAGCTGGTTTGTTGCGTCTGCATGGCCGCATGCAGCGGGTGCAGGCGGTTACGGGCGATCCACTCGGCGCGTGGGTCGCGGCGGATAATATCGCTCATCAGTGCACCTCCGCAGGTTCACGTTTGGCCGTTTGCGGCTTTGCGGCAGACGGTGCGTCCTCTTCGATCAGCACGTCGGCCACCAACTCGGCCAGGTCCTTGATCTGTGGGCGCGGCTCGACCACGCCTTCGAGCATGGCGGTGCACTGTGGGCAACCCACGGCCACCAACTCGGCCTCGGTTTCGCGAATGTCGTCCATGCGCATGTCGGGGATACGCTGCTTGCCCGGGATGTCGGTGATCGGCGCACCGCCGCCACCGCCGCAGCAACGGGAACGGAAGCCCGAGCGCTGCATCTCGCGCACTTCGATACCCAGCGCCTTGAGCACTTCACGCGGCGCTTCGTACTCACCGTTGTAGCGGCCCAGATAGCACGGGTCGTGGTAGGTGACGCTGCCGCCCTTGTGCTGGCCGAGGTTGAGCTTGTTGGCCGCGATCAGTTCGGCCATGTAGGTGCTGTGGTGCTGCACCTGGTACTCGCCGCCCAATGCGCCGTACTCGTTCTTCAGCACATGGAAGCTGTGCGGGTCGCAGGTGACGATGCGCTGGAACTGGTACTTGGCCAGGGTCTGGATGTTGCGTTTGGCCAGTTGCTGGAAGGTCGCTTCGTCACCCAAGCGACGGGCCACGTCGCCACTGTCGCGTTCTTCCAGGCCGAGCACGGCAAAGTCCACGCCTGAGGCCTTCAGTACTTTGACAAACGAACGCAGCGTGCGCTGGTTACGCATGTCGAAGGCACCGTCGCCAACCCAGAACAGCACTTCGGTGGTTTTCACCTCCGACAGCAGTTTCAGGTTGAGGTCGGCTGCCCAGTTCATGCGACCGCCGGGGGCGAAGCCGCCGGGGTTGTCGGTGGCGATCAGGTTATCCAGTACCTCGGCGCCCTTGTTCGGGGTGGCGCCCTTTTCCAGGGTGAGGTGGCGGCGCATGTCGACGATGGCATCGACGTGCTCGATCATCATCGGGCATTCCTCGACGCAGGCACGGCAGGTGGTGCACGACCACAGCGTTTCAGCGTCGACCAGGCCATTGACGATCGGCTGGTGCGGGTGGCCGCCGTGTTCACCGATCGGTTTGCCCGGGTACGGGCTACCGGCGAACTTGGCGTCCGTGCCACCGGCCAGGCCGATGACCATGTCCTGGATGAGCTTTTTCGGGTTCAGCGGCTGGCCAGCGGCAAAGGCCGGGCACATGGCTTCACATTTACCGCACTGCACGCAGGCGTCGAAGCCCAGCAGCTGGTTCCAGGTGAAGTCCGCCGGCTTTTCCACGCCCAGTGGAGCGGTCGGGTCTTCCAGGTCCAGCGGCTTGAGGCCGGTGGAGCGTCCGCCGCCAAAGCGCTCGGCGCGGCGGTGCCAGGCCAGGTGCAGCGCACCGGCGAAGGCGTGCTTCATCGGGCCGCCCCAGGTCATGCCGAAGAACAGCTCCGACACGCCCCACAGCACGCCCAGGCCGAGCACTGCCACCATCACCCAGCCACCCGTGTTGGCAGGCAGGATGCCGGCGACCGGCAGGGTGGCAATGAAGAAGCTTACGGCAAACACCAGCAGGCTCTTCGGCAAGCGCATCCACGGGCCTTTGGACAGGCGCGCAGGCGGGTTGAGGCGGCGCTTGAAGACAAAGATGGCGCCAGTGAACATGATCACCGTGGCCACCAGCAGCGCGTAGCCGAGGATTTTGCTCTGCAGGCCAAAGCCATGCACCAGGATCGCCAGCGCGGCCGACAGCACGAAGCCGCCAGCGGTGGCCACGTGGGTCTTGGACATGTACTTGTCGCGCTCGACGACGTGGTGCAGGTCCACCAGGTAACGGCGCGGCATGGCCAGCAGGCCGCCGATCAGGTCGACCTTGGAGGCCCGGCCACGCCGCCACATGCGCACCCGGCGCAGGGCGCCGAGCACCGCCAGGCCAAGGGCAGCGAACAGCAGGATGGGTAGAAGGGTGTTCAACATGGGAGGCTCCCACAACAGCTAGATTCTTGCGCCACCCCAAAGGCCAGCGCGGACCCCTGTAGGAGCGGCCTTGTGCCGCGAAAGGGCCGCGTAGCGGCCCCAGCATCCTTGATACTGATGAAATGCTGGGGCCGCTTCGCGACCCTTTCGCGGCACAAGGCCGCTCCTACAGGGGGGCCAGTCCCGCCTCTAGAAAGGCGGTGCGATCAGAAATCCTTGCACAGGCGCAAGGCGTCGTAGATCGCCGCATGCACGTTGCGCTGGGCCACGCAGTCGCCGATGCGGTACAGCAGGTAACCTTCGCCCGGCTGGCTGAGGATCGGCTGTGGCTTGATGGCAAACAGCGCCTCCACATCGATCTGGCCCTTGTTGCGCGAGCCCTCTTTCAGCGCGTAGTACAGCGCTTCATCAGGCCGCACACCGTTCTCGATCACCACCTGGTCGACCACGCGTTCTTCCTTGGCACCGGTGTACTCGTTCTCCAGCACCGCCACCAGCTTGTCGCCTTCGCGGTAGACCTTTTCCAGCATCATGTCGCCGGTCATGATCACTTCTTTCGGGTACATGCTGCGGTAGTAGGTCGGGAAGGTTGTGCCGCCCATTGCCACGCCCGGCTTGATGTCGTCGGTGACGATCTCGACCTGGCTGCCTTTGTCGGCAATGTAGTCTGCTGCCGACATGCCGGTGAATTCACAAATGGTGTCGTACACCAGCACGTTCTTGCCCGGCGCAACCTTGCCGTCGAGCACGTCCCAGCTGCTGACCACCAGCCCTTCGGCAGCGCCCCAGTGCTCGTTCTGCTCGACAAACGGATGGCCGCCCACCGCCAGCACGATAACGTCCGGGCGCAGGTCCTGGATGGCGTCCACGCTGGCAGCGGTGCCCAGGCGCAGGTCCACTTTCAGGCGCGCCAGCTCCAGCTGGTACCAGCGGGTGATGCCGGCGATCTGGTCACGCTGCGGTGCCTTGGCGGCAATGGTGATCTGCCCGCCGATCTGGTCTTTCTTCTCGAACAGGGTCACATCGTGGCCACGTTCGGCAGCCACGCGGGCTGCTTCCATGCCGGCAGGACCGGCGCCAACCACCACCACCTTGCGTTTGACGCCGGTGGTTTTTTCGATGATGTGCGGCACACCCATGTATTCACGGGAGGTCGCGGCGTTCTGGATGCACAGCACATCCAGGCCCTGGTATTGGCGGTCGATGCAGTAGTTGGCACCGACGCACTGCTTGATCTGGTCAATCTGGCCCATCTTGATCTTGGCGATCAGGTGCGGGTCGGCCATGTGCGCACGGGTCATGCCAACCATGTCCACGTAGCCGCCTTCAAGAATGCGCGTGGCCTGGTTCGGGTCCTTGATGTTCTGCGCGTGCAGTACCGGGACCTTGACCACTTCCTTGATGCCGGCTGCCAGGTGCAGGAACGGCTCTGGCGGGTAGCTCATGTTCGGGATGACGTTGGCCAGGGTGTTGTGGGTGTCGCAACCCGAGCCGACCACGCCAATGAAGTCGAGCATGCCGGTGCCGTCGTAATACGCGGCGATCTGTTTCATGTCCTCGTGGCTGAGGCCATCAGGGTGGAACTCGTCGCCACAGAGGCGCATGCCCACGCAGAAGTCGTCGCCCACTTCAGCGCGCACGGCTTTAAGTACTTCCAGGCCGAACTTCATGCGGCCTTCAAACGTGCCGCCCCATTCGTCGGTACGCTTGTTGACCCGCGGGCTCCAGAACTGGTCGATCATGTGCTGGTGCACGGCCGACAGTTCCACGCCGTCCAGGCCGCCCTCTTTGGCACGCCGCGCAGCCTGCGCGTAGTTGCCGATGACGCGCCAGATCTCTTCCACCTCGATGGTCTTGCAGGTGGCGCGGTGCACCGGTTCGCGGATGCCCGACGGCGACATCAGGGTCGGCCAGTTGAAGCCGTCCCAGCGCGAGCGACGGCCCATGTGGGTAATCTGGATCATGATCTTGGCGCCATGCTTGTGCATGGCGTCGGCCAGGTTCTGGAAGTGCGGGATGATGCGGTCGGTCGACAGGTTGACCGAGGCCCACCATTCCTGCGGGCTGTCGATGGCAACGACGGACGAGCCGCCGCAGATCGCCAGGCCGATGCCGCCCTTGGCCTTCTCTTCGTAGTACTTCACATAGCGGTCGGTCGTCATGCCGCCGTCAGTGGCGTAGACCTCGGCGTGCGCGGTGCTGAGCACACGGTTGCGGATGGTCAGTTTGCCGATCTGGATCGGCTGGAACATTGCTTCGAATGCCATGACGCTATCTCCGGCTTACAACGGCTTTGTAACGAACAGGCCATCTTCGTGGCCTTCTTCCGACCCACCGTAGACCTGTTCGGCCACGGTGCGGATCGAGCTGCCGCGGGCAGCGAGAATCTGGTCCATTGCGCCGGCGAACCAGCCGGTGAACATGTAGTCGACCTTGCGGCCAACCTTGCCGTACACGTACACGAACGCCGAATGCTTGAGCTTGACGCTGCAGGTGCCTTTGTCCAGGTCGATGTCCTGGATCTCGAACAGGCCCCAGCCACGCTGGCTCAGGCGCTTCATGTAGTGCTCGAACACCGCCACGCCTTCCAGGCCATGGCACTCGGCTTCCTTTTCACACCAGTGCCAGGCGGACTTGTAGCCGGCCTTGTAGAGGATCTCGGCATAGGCGTCGGCGCCCAGCACTTCCTCGATGCCGATGTGGTTGTTGACGAAGAAATGGCGCGGCACGTACAGCATCGGCAAGGCGTCACTGGTCCAGACACCGGTCTCGCTGTCGACTTCGATTGGCAATTGCGGGGCGATCTTGGCCATGGAAACTCAACTCCATACAAATTTTTATGTGGGTGCCCCGGCGTTGCTGGCAGGGGCTATCAGGCTTGGAGAGCGGCTTACTCGCCCCAGACGTCCTTGAGGACGTTGACCCAGTTCTCGCCCATGATCTTGCGCACCACACGCTCGGAGTGGCCGCGCTTGAGCAAGGTTTCGGTGAGGTTGGGGAATTCGCCCACGGTGCGGATGCCCAGCGGGTTGATGATCTTGCCGAAGTTGGTCAGGCGACGGGCGTAGCCCTTGTCGTGGGTCAGGTACTCGAAGAAGTCCTGGCCATGGCCCTGGGTGAAGTCGGTGCCGATACCGATGGCGTCTTCACCGACGATGTTCATGGTGTACTCGATGGCTTCGGCGTAGTCGTCGATGGTCGAGTCGATGCCTTTGGCCAGGAACGGCGCAAACATGGTCACGCCGACGAAGCCGCCGTGGTCGGCGATGAACTTCAGCTCTGCGTCCGACTTGTTGCGCGGGTGCTCTTTAAGGCCCGACGGCAGGCAGTGGGAGTAGCAGACCGGTTTTTTCGATTCGAGGATGACCTCTTCGGAGGTCTTGGAGCCGACGTGGGACAGGTCGCACATGATGCCGACGCGGTTCATTTCCGCCACGATCTCGCGGCCGAAGCCCGACAGCCCGCCGTCACGCTCGTAGCAGCCGGTGCCCACCAGGTTCTGGGTGTTGTAGCACATCTGCACGATGCCTACGCCCAGCTGCTTGAACACGTCCACATAGGCGATCTGGTCTTCGAACGCATGGGCGTTCTGGAAGCCGAAGAGGATGCCGGTCTTGCCCAGTTCCTTGGCCTTGCGGATGTCGGCGGTGGTACGCACCGGCATCACCAGGTCGCTGTTGTCGCGGATCAGCTTCTGGCTGGCGGCGATCTGGTCGACGGTTGCCTTGAAGCCTTCCCAGACCGACACCGTGCAGTTGGCCGCAGTCAGCCCGCCTTTGCGCATGTCCTCGAACAGCTCGCGGTTCCATTTGGCAATGATCAGGCCGTCGATGACGATGCTGTCGGCGTGAAGTTCGGCTGGGCTCATCAGGCTGTCCCCTTTTATTGAATGGTTGGCGCCAAACCTTGTGTCGGCGCTTTGGGGCCAGCATATGCCTGTGCCCAAAGGCGCCCCGATGCAAAAACGACAGGGGGTTTGCCGAAAGCGTCAATGCGCGACAACACGCCCTCTGGCACGCCGTCTGGCGATGAGAGGCAGTCGCGTTAACGACCTTTCGGGCTGCTTTATGAACATTTGGACAGGTGGCTACCCACGCGCCTTCGTCTGAGCGAGAATCCCTGCGATTCGTCAGCCTGTTGAGGAGAAAAGGGATGAAATCATTGGCATGGCTGGCGCTGCTGGCCGTCGTATCGGGCGCCCAGGCCGGCGAGGAAGAAAGCACCCCGTGCGACAACGTCGACACCGACCAGCAGACCTACGCCTGCGCGGCGTTCAACAAGCAGACGGCCGAGCGAGAGTTGAAGTCGGCTTACGATGACTTGATCCAGCGCATCCGCGATCAATATGCCGACGAAGGCGACCAGGCCACTGCCCTGATCGGGCGCATGGACGCGGCAGAGAAGCTGTGGACGCAACTGCGCGATGCTGATTGCAAGGTCGAGACCTATGCCGAGAAGCAGGGGAGCAAGGCATTCCAGGCGGCCTGGGATACCTGCGTGGCCCAGCGCAGTGATGACCGGTCGGAGTATTTGCAGTCCATCGGCCAGCAGTGAAATCCCTGTTTCCTGCGCAGGCCCTATCGCCGGCAAGCCAGCTCCCACAGGTACCCCACGGCACTCAAAGCCTGTGCAATACCTGTGGGAGCTGGCTTGCCGGCGATAGGGCCAGTGCAGGAGGAAATCAAACTGCCCTGGCCAACCTGTCCTCCCGCGGGCAACGCTGGTACCGCGCCCGATAACAGCGGGTAAAGTACGAGGCCGACTCAAACCCGCAAGCCACCCCCACCTCCAGCACACTCATGTCGGTCTGGCGCAACAACTGCCGCGCCTTGTCCAGCCGCAGTCGCAAATAGAACCCACTGGGCGTGTCGTCCAGGTGCACACGAAACAGCCGCTCCAGCTGGCGCCGGGTCACCTGCACCGCTTCTGCCAGCACCTGGGTATTGAGTGGCTGCTCGGTATTGCGCTCCATTTCGCCAATCACCTTCACCAGTTTCTTGTTACTGATGCCATAGCGGCTGGCAATCTGCATGCGCTGGTGGTCCTGTCGCTGGCGGATACGCCCGAGCACGAATTGCTCCGACACCTGCACCGCCAGTTCGCTGCCATGGGCCTGTGCAATAAGGTCGAGCATCAGGTCGATCGACGCCGTACCGCCAGCGCAGGTGATGCGCCGCCGGTCGATCTCGAACAACTCCTGGGTCGCCTGCAGGCTCGGGTAGTTTTCCTTGAACGCTTCCAGCGCCTCCCAGTGCACGGTGGCGCGATGGCCGTCGAGCAGGCCGGCCTCGGCCAGTACCACTGCACCCGTGTCGATGCCGCCGAGTATCACCCCTTCATGATCCAGGCGGCGTAGCACCTGTTGCAGCGCCGGGCCATAACAGGCCAAGGGATCGAAACCGGCCACGATCAGCAGGATGCCGGCAGGCTCGCCCGCGGCCAGCGCCGCATCGGCGTTTACCGACATGCCGTTGCTGGCCTGCACCGCACCGCCATCCAGGCTCAATACCTGCCAACGGTAGGACGGCCCCTTGAACCGATTGGCTACCCGCAGCGGCTCCAGGGCACTGATGAAGCCCATGGCCGAGAACCCGGGCAACAGCAGAAATTGAATGTTTTGCAGCATTGCATGCTCCACGGCAAAGGTGGTCGCCTCCGTGCAAGTGTTGGTCGCCAGGGTGCGATTTTTCACCCTGCGTGCAGCGTAGCGTGTTCACACGGCCCAGAGAGACCGAACCCCATAACAATATGCACTGCCGATGGAGAGCCACCATGCACAGCTTGATCCGCCGCAGCCTGTTGACCCTTGCCCTGAGCAGCATCGCCACTTCCCCGCTTTACGCCGCCGAACCTGCGGCCTGCAAGAACGTCCGCCTGGGCGTGGTCAACTGGACCGACGTCATCGCCACCAGCGCCATGGCGCAGGTGCTGCTCGACGGCCTGGGCTACCAGACCAAACAGACCAGCGCCTCGCAGCAGATCATCTTTGCCGGCATCCGCGACAAGCGCCTGGATATGTTCCTGGGTTACTGGAACCCGATCATGACCCAGACCATCACCCCGTTCATCGATGCCCAGCAGGTGAAGGTGCTGGAAAAGCCCAGCCTGGAAGATGCCCGGGCGACCCTGGCAGTGCCGAAGTACCTGTATGACAAAGGCCTGAAGACCTTCGCCGACATCCACAAGTTCGAGAAGGAGCTGGGCGGCAAGATCTACGGCATCGAGCCCGGCTCCGGCGCCAACACCCAGATCAAGGCGATGATCACCAAGAACCAGTTCGGCCTGGGCAAGTTCCAGCTGGTCGAGTCCAGCGAGGCCGGCATGCTTGCTGCCGTCGACCGCGCCGTGCGGCGCAAGGAGGCCGTGGTGTTCTTCGGCTGGGCGCCGCACCCGATGAACGTGAACATCGACATGGCCTACCTGGGCGAGAGCCAGGACGCCCTGGGCCCGGACGAAGGCCGCGCAACGGTGTGGACGGTGACTGCCCCGGATTACGCCGAACGCTGCCCCAACGCCCACCGCCTGCTGGCCAACCTGAACTTCAGCGCCGAGGACGAGAGCCGCATGATGCAGCCGCTGCTCGACCACAAGGATGCGCTGGAATCGGCCCGCCAGTGGCTCAAGGACCACCCCGATGACAAGGCGCGCTGGCTTGAGGGCGTGACCACCTTCGATGGCAAGCCGGCTGCGGACAACCTCAAGCTTACTGCCAACTGATCCGGCCCTTTCGCGGGCACGCCCGCTCCCACAGGTTCTCCCTACGCCCAGGGTTCACGCGAACCCTGTGGGAGCTGGCTTGCCGGCGATAGGGCCAGCACCGACAACACAAGGAACCCCGCCATGAACCACGACGTCATCATCACCTGCGCCCTCACCGGCGCCGGCGACACCGCCTCGAAAAGCCACCTGGTCCCGGTCACCCCCAAGCAGATCGCCGAAGCCGCCGTCGAAGCTGCCAAAGCCGGCGCCACGGTGGTCCACTGCCACGTTCGCGACCCGCAAACCGGCCGTTTCAGCCGCGACGTAAACCTCTACCGCGAAGTCATGGAACGCATCCGTGAAGCCGACGTGGACATCATCGTCAACCTCACTGCCGGCATGGGCGGCGACCTGGAAATCGGCCCGGGTGAAACGCCGCTGGAGTTCGGCCCGGGCACCGACCTGATCGGCCCGCTGGAGCGCCTGGCCCATGTCGAAGCGCTGTTGCCGGAAATCTGCACACTCGATTGCGGCACCCTCAACTTCGGCGACGGCAACTCGATCTACGTGTCCACCCCGGCCCAACTGCGTGCCGGCGCCAAGCGCATTACCGAACTGGGGGTGAAGGCCGAGCTGGAAATCTTCGATACCGGCCACCTGTGGTTCGCCAAGCAAATGATGAAGGAAGGCCTGCTCGAAGACCCGCTGTTCCAACTATGCCTGGGCATCCCTTGGGGCGCACCGGCCGACACCACCACCATGAAGGCGATGGTCGACAACCTGCCGGCCAACGTCACCTGGGCGGGCTTTGGCATCGGCCGCATGCAGATGCCGATGGCCGCACAAGCGGTATTACTCGGCGGCAACGTGAGGGTCGGCCTGGAAGACAACCTGTACCTGGACCGCGGCGTGCTGGCCAGCAACGGCCAGTTGGTCGAACGCGCGAGCGAGATCATCACCCGCATGGGTGGCCGCATCCTGTCCCCGGCAGAAGGCCGGGAAAAAATGAATCTCAAGCGCCGCTGACACTTCAGGAGACTGATATGCCCTTCATCACTGAGATCAAGACCTTCGCCGCTTTGGGTAGCGGCGTAATCGGCAGCGGCTGGGTTGCCCGCGCCCTCGCCCACGGCTTGGACGTGGTCGCCTGGGACCCGGCCCCCGGTGCCGAGCAAGCACTGCGCAAGCGCATCGCCAACGCTTGGCCGGCACTAGAAAAACAGGGCCTGACCCAAGGTGCCTCCCAAAACCGGCTGAAGTTCGTCAGCACCATCGAGGAATGCGTGCGCGATGCCGATTTCATCCAGGAAAGCGCACCGGAGCGGCTGGACCTCAAGCTCGACCTGCACGCAAAAATCAGCGCCGCCGCCAAGCCCGATGCCATCATCGGTTCCAGCACTTCAGGCCTGCTGCCCAGCGAATTCTATGAGTCGTCGACTCACCCAGAACGCTGCGTTGTCGGCCACCCGTTCAATCCGGTGTACCTGCTGCCGCTGGTCGAGATTGTCGGCGGTAGCCGCACCTCACCCGAGGCCATTGAAGCTGCCAAAACCATCTACACCGCACTCGGCATGCGCCCGCTGCATGTGCGCAAGGAAGTGCCAGGCTTCATCGCCGACCGCCTGCTCGAAGCGCTCTGGCGCGAGGCCTTGCACCTGGTCAACGACGGCGTTGCCACCACGGGCGAAATCGACGACGCGATTCGCTTCGGCGCAGGCTTGCGCTGGTCGTTCATGGGCACGTTCCTTACCTACACCCTGGCCGGTGGCGATGCTGGCATGCGCCACTTCATGTCACAGTTCGGCCCTGCCCTGAAGCTGCCCTGGACCTACCTGCCAGCACCGGAACTGACCGACAAGCTGATCGGCGATGTGGTGAACGGTACCTCTGAGCAACAGGGCGAGCGCAGTATCGCTGCACTGGAGCGCTACCGTGACGACACCCTGCTGGCGGTACTGGAAGCGGTGAAAACCAGCAAGGCCAGCCACGGAATGTCGTTTGGCGATTAAGGAGACCAAGATGCCCGCTCTGATCACTTACCGCACCACGGTCCAGGAGGACTGGGTCGATTACAACGGCCACCTGCGGGATGCCTTCTACCTGCTGATCTTCAGCTACGCGACCGATGCCCTGATGGAGCGCATTGGCCTGGACGCCGACAGCCGCGGGCAAAGCGGTAATTCACTGTTCACGCTGGAGGCGCATATCAATTATCTGCACGAGGTGAAGCTGGGCACCGAGGTGTGGGTGCAGACGCATATCATCGGCTTTGATCGCAAGCGTCTTCACGTGTATCACAGCCTGCACCGGGCAGGGTTCGACGAGGTCCTGGCGGCGAGCGAGCAGATGTTATTGCACGTGGACCTGGCGGGGCCGCAGTCAGCACCTTTTGGGCACACGACTGTTTGCCAATTGAATCACTTGGTAAAGCAACAGGAGGGGACGCTGGCGCCGCGATACCTGGGGCGTATCCTACAACTTCCCTCTTGAATGACCATGGAGTTGGCGCCAAGGTGTATATATAGACCAAGCACCTTGGCGCCCTCGCCAGATACGATCAGGCCCTAGGTTTACTCATAGGACACTCTGTATACTGGCCCGATTAGTCTTCTCGTGAATTCGAACCCCTCGGGCTTACCACCACCCGAATGTACGCTAGTTATTTCAAAGTCCCCAGAAAAATTGCCTGCCTTATAACAACTGTGTACCCAATAGAGGATATTGGAGAAACACAGCTTTCTCGGCGTGGAACCACTGTAAAAGTCTTTTACCACGACTTGTACGGGATCGACATCATTATCCTTGCATTCGGTATACCATGAGAGCAGGGCTTGTTCACCAGGGTTCAAATCAATGAAGCAACCCCGGTTCGCCCCGTACAACCACAAACGAACAGGATGAGCAGGGTCCGGATAAAAATTGGCAACAGTGTCACGATTTTCATTGAAAGCCCGCGCCACATCATTTTTATCTACCGTACCCATAGGAACCCCTTGATACTGCAAACGCGGGTTTGAATGGTAGGGAATGGCGCCATGCGACGTTCGCATCTGAGTATGGAAATTTGGCGCTGTACGCTGGTAGCCATAGGCGTAAAGGGGTAGAGACCCAACTGGAGCCTCGTCCTTATGATCGGCCCCCATGTTATGTCCTAATTCGTGTCCTAACGCAGCAAAGCAACTAATGGCCGAAAAAGCCCTGTACACGGTAGCGTTAACGTTCGCTATGCCACAGTAAACGCTAAACGTCGAAAGCATTGATACCAGATCGGCGCGCCCCTTTTCACGTTCAATATGAATTTTAGCCCCCAAGGGTTTACCAGCTGCCATATCACCGATCTGAGTTTCGGGCGTTTTGCCTGTTTCATCGTAGTCAGAATCGTAAATATCAGACAGCTCGTACACGGCATCGACTTTGCTATTTATAAAGTATTGATTGGCGTTCTGTAACGCCTGCGCCAATTCGATCTTGTAATTTGGAAATAACGCCCTGGACTGCCGGGTTGTCACGAGTAGCACCCTAATCGTACTTTTTGACGACAGAGGAGCAGTGACCAACTGGGTATTGCCCTGTGGTTGCACCGGAGCAGCTATCGGCGCTGCTTCTGGTGGTAGTTTTGATTCATCAACCTTGACCAAGACTTGCTGGCCTTTGCCAACCGCCGTTAACCGGTAGAGCTGCCCATCCACCCGGATATCCCCAACAACCAGGTTACCGTCGCTCACCAATGAAACCCAGTTGAGCGGATCCATATCGACTTCCGCCGGTGAGGGGTAAAGTTGTCTACGGTTGGAAGGCATATCGCCAACCCACCCTAGCATTCCTGGAGCAACACTATCGCTTCTTGATAACTTGAAACTCACCGTTCTGCCGTCAGTCAGAGGCATTGAGAGCATCGTCGTATCTTTCGATACAAGCCCAGGCTTGACCTGCACTTCTTTAACTTCAGCTTCTTCTGACCAATTCAACAAAAGCTTCAAATACTTGTCAGTACTAGATTGCCTCTCGAGGGCGGCGCGGTTCTGGTCTGGCTTGATCTGAAACAGCGTATCCGCCGAACTTTCGAGATGGTTTGTAGGGTCCGAAGCTGTGCATCCTCCAAAAAGAAACACAGCACCTAGCAAGCAGAATTTCAATTGTTTCCGGTTCATGTTCATGCTCCAGATATCGGAGCCTCACTTGAGCATGGGCATCGATTCCCAACAACTGACATAAATAACAGTTGCAAAAAAACCCCGGAAAGCCGTGAGCTACCGGGGCCAAGAGCGAGCAACATCCACTGTGCGTGAGCGAGGGTGACCAAACCCTCGGGTACCGTGAATGGCTTCAGTGTGCGGGCTTGCCGGGCGGGGGATTTAGCCGTAAACGACCTGTTCTTAGCCAAAGCAGCCATGGCGACATTCTGTTCTTGCGAGGCTGTCGCGCACGTCACAGAATCGGTCGTAAATCACAGCAGCACTCTCTTAGCGATAAAAGGGACAACAGCCATGATGCATGCGGATTTGATTGATCAGGACGACCTCGCCGGCCATTTGCGCGCGCGCGGTTTCGATATTCCGGCCGGGGCCAGTGCCGAACAGGCGTGTGAAGCGGTGGTGCGGGGGCTGACCGAGCCCAATGCGCGGGCGCTGAAGGGGATGGTGGAGCAGATGTACACCGGTAGTGCGACGATCCTGCCTGCTGTGCGCCAGGCCATCGACAAGCAGCTGTTGCCGGCGCTGGCGAGTTTCAACAAGCGGGCCTGATTCTTTTTCCTGTACTGGCCCTCTCGCCTGCAAGCCAGCTCCCACAGTGACTACACACAGCTCGAGGCCTGTGCAGTACCTGTGGGAGCGGGCGTGCCCGCGAAGAGGCCGACTCGGTATCAGAGCCTTACGCTGGCAAAGGTCGACTCGTTGCGCGCCTGGCTCAGTGCCGCCATCGGCCCGCTGTGTGGCGACAGGGTCATGGCCTGCGGAATCGGCATCATCGCTACCTGCTGCGCGGTGTTGGAACCCACACGCTCGTCACGCGGCGGAATGCCGAAGTACTCGCGGTAGCACTTGGAGAAGTGCGGCGTGGACACAAAACCACACACCGACGCCACTTCGATGATCGACATCGGTGTCTGCTTCAGCAGCTGCCGCGCACGGATCAGGCGCAATTTCAGGTAGTAGCGCGATGGCGAGCAGTGCAGGTACTTCTGGAACAGCCGCTCAAGCTGGCGTCGCGACACTGCCACGTACACCGCCAGTTCGTCCAGGTCGATCGGCTCTTCGAGGTTGGCCTCCATCAGCGCGACGATTTCCTGCAACTTCGGCTGGTTGGTACCGAGCATGTGCTTGAGCGGCACGCGCTGGTGGTCCTGCTCGTTGCGGATGCGCTCATAGACGAACATCTCGGAGATGGCCGCCGACAGCTCGCGGCCATGGTCGCGGCTGATCAGGTGCAACATCATGTCCAGCGGCGCAGTGCCGCCGGAGCTGGTGAAGCGGTTACGGTCGAGGGTGAACAGGCGGGTGCTCATGTTCACCCGTGGGTAGGCTTCCTGCATGGCCGCCAGGCACTCCCAGTGCACACTGCAATCGAAACCGTCGAGCAGCCCGGCACAGGCCAGGGCCCAGCTGCCGGTGCACACCGCGCCAAGGCGGCGCGACTGGCGGGCCTGGGCCTGCAGCCAGGTGACATGCTCACGGGTAACAGTGCGCTGGATGCCCACGCCGCCGCAGACGATCACGGTATCGATGGGCGGCGCGCTGTGCATGGCGGCATCGGGGGTGATCTGCAGGCCGTCGCTGGCCCAGACCTGGCCGCCGTCGACCGTCAGGGTGTGCCAGCGGTACAGCTCGCGGCCGGACAGCTGGTTGGCCATGCGCAGCGGCTCGACGGCCGATGCCAGGGAAATCAGGGTGAAATTGTCCAGTAGAAGAAACCCGATGGACTGGGGTGCTGTGCGGTTCTGGGTTGGGGTCCCGGAGGTGTACGACGTCATCGCGATTTCTCCTCACACAAATGCAGGGTGTGCCTCAGGCGGGCACTGATTTCTTGTTATGACCCCTCGGTCATTTTCCGGGGGTAGGTTGCCAATCTCAACGCAAACGCCGTGCCTGAAATTGAACGGCTATCCAAAAAAACCTGAAAACGACACCTTCATCAGGCAAATCAAGGGCTTCGGCCGAGTTGGCAGATAGTCGCAAAACAGGCGTGCTAGGCGCCGTGCGTGTAACGGCTGAGCAATTTGGTGACACGTGCAGCGTAAGTTGCCCAGAAACGACACTCTTGAGTGTCACCGACAATGCCCGCACTGATAGCGACACCCGACGATCGGTAGGCGGCGGGCGCACCATAAGGAGGCATTTGTGGTTATGTTGCACCTGCATCAACCTTAAAAGGCCCCTTCGCGGGTGAACCCGCGAAGGGGCCAGCAAACCTGGTAAAGATCAGCACTCGATAGCGCTGACCGCCAGGCCACCGCGTGAGGTCTCTTTGTACTTGTCGTGCATGTCGGCCCCGGTATCGCGCATGGTGCGGATCACCTGGTCGAGGGAAATGAAGTGCTCGCCGTCACCGCGCAGCGCCATTTGCACCGCGTTGATGGCTTTTACCGCAGCAATCGCGTTGCGCTCGATGCATGGCACCTGCACCAGCCCGCCGACCGGGTCGCAGGTCAGGCCGAGGTTGTGTTCCAAGGCAATTTCGGCCGCGTTCTCCACCTGTGGCGGGGTAGCGCCCAGCACTTCGGCAAGCCCTGCCGCCGCCATGGCGCAGGCCGAGCCGACTTCCCCCTGGCAACCCACTTCAGCCCCAGAGATCGAGGCGTTCTTCTTGCACAGGATGCCCACGGCAGCCGCAGCCAGGAAGTAATCGACAATGCTGGACTCGTTCACCTCATCGCTGAAGCGCATGTAGTAGTGCAGCACCGCCGGGATGATGCCGGCCGCGCCATTGGTGGGTGCGGTAACCATGCGCCCACCGGCGGCGTTCTCTTCGTTGACGGCCAGGGCGAACAGATTGACCCATTCCATGGCGCTCATGGTCGAGCCGATCACGTTGGGCTTGCCGATCTCTTGCAGGCTACGGTGCAGCTTGGCAGCGCGGCGGCGCACGTTCAGCCCGCCGGGCAGCGTGCCTTCGTATTTAAGGCCGTTGTTGACGCATTCCTGCATGGCTTCCCAGAGCTTGTGCAGGCCGGCGCGGATCTCTTCCTCGCTGCGCCAGACCTTCTCGTTGGCCATCATCAATTGCGACACGCTGAGGTCGTTTTGCTTGCACAGGCGCAGCAGTTCGGCGGCGCTGTTGAAGTCGTACGGCAGCACCGTCTGGTCGGCATCCAGCACACCGCTGGCGGCCTGGGCGGCATCGACCACAAAGCCGCCACCCACCGAGTAGTAGGTGTCGCGGTGCAACTCGCCCTGCTCGCCCTCGGCAACCAGGGTCATGGCGTTGGGGTGGTACGGCAGGTTTTCGTCCAGCAGCAGCATGTCGCGGGCCCAGACGAATTCTATGGGCAGGCGGCTGTCCAGCTGCAGGGTGTTGGTTTCGCGCAGGTCGGCAATGCGCGGCACGATCTGGGTCGGGTCAATGGCGTCAGGCCACTCGCCCATCAAGCCCATGATGGTGGCGTTGTCGGTGCCGTGACCGATACCGGTGGCCGACAGCGAGCCATACAGGCGCACCTCGATCCGTTTCACACGTTCCAGCTCGCCGCGTTCGCGAAGGCCCTGAACAAACAGGGCGCCAGCACGCATGGGGCCGACGGTGTGGGAGCTGGAAGGCCCGACACCGATCTTGAACAGGTCGAACACGCTGATGGCCATTGTCGAATCACCTCTTGCTGGGCTTGTCTCTGCGCGCCATGCGCAGGGCGGGGCAACTGCTAGGCTCAAACAGCGGGCCGCCTTGAATGCCAGCATCATCGGGCTTTTACCGCACCCCTCGCCGTCTGCAACCGACGTACTTTTGTCCAGCCGCGCCGCGCTGTTTTTGCTCAAGGAGCGGCCCTCACCACGCCGCTTTCCGGCGGCCTGGTGACGCAAAAATGCGGCCGAGGGGGTGGATAAACCCATAAGCGACATCGCCCTTACTGGATACGACCCGTTCCGTACTGGATACGACCCTACCAGTAGGCGATTGCCCGGCGCTAGAGGATTATCGAAAGCGACTCGTAAAGCACGGCCACGCATCCTGCCCTCTGCAGGCCTGGTCGACCGGACCCTCAGAAAGCCCGGCGACCCACGCGAACCCGAAGACAATATCTCAGGAGTCCATCCATGAAAGGTTCACCCTCGCTGTTGCTGGTTGCGTTGCTGTCCACGCCCTTGCTGGCCCAGGCCGCCGAACCCGAGCAGTGTCAGACGGTACGTTTCTCCGACGTCGGCTGGACCGACATCACAGTCACGACCGCGACCACCAGCGTTGTGCTCGAAGCCCTGGGTTACAAAACCCACACCACCATGATCTCGGTACCCGTGACCTACAAGTCGCTGGCCGCCGGCAAGGACCTGGACGTGTTTCTCGGCAACTGGATGCCGACCATGGAGAACGACATCAAGCAGTACCGCGACGCTGGCACCGTGGAAACGGTGCGCGCCAACCTGGAAAACGCCAAGTACACCTTGGCCGTGCCTCAGGCGCTGTACGACAAGGGCCTGAAAGATTTCGCCGACATTCCCAAGTTCAAGAAGGAACTGGACGGCAAGATCTACGGCATCGAGCCCGGCAACGATGGCAACCGCACCATCCAGAGCATGATCGACAAGAACGCCTTCGGCCTGAAGGACGCCGGTTTCAAGATTGTGCAATCGAGCGAGGCCGGCATGCTGTCGCAGGTCGACCGCGCGCAGAAACGTGGCGAGTCGGTCGTGTTCCTGGGCTGGGAACCGCACCCGATGAACACCCGCTTCAAGATGCAGTACCTGACCGGCGGGGACGATTTCTTCGGGCCCGATTTCGGCAAGGCGACCGTATTGACCAATACCCGCAAGGGCTACGCGCAGGAATGCAGCAACGTTGGCCAACTGCTCAAGAACCTGTCGTTCGAGCTCAAGGATGAAAGCACCATGATGGGCTATGTCCTGGACGACAAGATGAAACCCGAAGCAGCCGCCAAGAAGTGGCTTAAAGACAACCCCGGCAAGCTGGACACCTGGCTTGCCGGCGTTACCACTGTTGATGGCAAACCCGGCCTTGAGGCGGCCAAGGCCAAGCTGGCGCAATAACGCACCACGCAATAGCGCTACCTCGGGGCAGGACCGTGCCTGCCCCGGGTTGATTTCAATCTATGCAGGTGGAAGCTCGCTATCATGCTTATCGATCAGAAAATACCCCTGGGCCAGTACATCGCGTCGTTCGTCGAGTGGCTGACCCAGAACGGCGCGAATTACTTCGACGCCATCGCGCAAGGCCTGGAATTCATGATCCATGGGGTCACCAGTGCCCTGACCTGGTTCAACCCGTTCGTCCTCATCGCCCTGTTCGCCGGCCTGGCGCACCTGATCCAGCGCAAGTGGGGGCTGACCGCGTTCGTTGCCCTGTCATTCCTGCTGATCTTCAACCTGGGTTACTGGCAGGAAACCATGGAAACCCTGGCGCAAGTGACCTTCGCCACGGTGGTGTGCGTGGTGATTGGCGTGCCGCTGGGCATCCTGGCTGCGCACAAACCAATGTTCTATACCGCCATGCGCCCGGTACTCGACCTGATGCAGACGGTGCCCACCTTCGTCTACCTGATCCCTACCCTGACCCTGTTCGGCCTGGGTGTGGTACCGGGGCTGATCTCTACCGTGGTCTTCGCCATTGCGGCGCCAATCCGCCTCACCTACCTGGGCATCTGCGACGTCCCGCAGGAGCTGATGGACGCTGGCAAGGCCTTTGGCTGCTCGCGTCGCCAATTGCTTACCCGTATCGAACTGCCGCATGCGATGCCCAGCATCGCCGCCGGCGTCACCCAGTGCATCATGCTGTCGCTGTCGATGGTAGTAATCGCCGCCCTGGTGGGCGCTGACGGCCTGGGCAAACCTGTGGTCAACGCACTGAACACCGCCGATATCTCCCTGGGCTTCGAAGCGGGCCTGGCGATCGTGCTGCTGGCAATCATGCTCGACCGTATCTGCAAGCAACCGGAACTGCCGGTAAGGGGTGAGGCATGAGCATCATTCGTTTCGAAGACGTCGACGTCATTTTCTCCAACAAGCCGCGCGAGGCGCTGTCGCTGCTGGACCAGGGCAAGACCCGCGAACAGATCCTCAAGCAGACCGGCCTGGTGGTCGGCGTCGAAAAGGCCAACCTTGATATCAACAAGGGTGAGATCTGCGTGCTGATGGGCTTGTCCGGCTCGGGCAAATCGAGCCTGCTGCGCTGCATCAACGGCCTCAACACCGTCAGCCGCGGCAAGCTGTTTGTCGAGCACGAAGGCAAGCACATCGACATTGCCCACTGCAGCCCGGCCGAGCTGAAAATGATGCGCACCAAGCGCATTGCCATGGTGTTCCAGAAGTTCGCCCTGATGCCTTGGCTGACGGTGCGCGAGAACATCAGCTTTGGCCTGGAAATGCAGGGCCGCCCTGAAAAGGAACGGCGCAAGCTGGTGGACGAGAAGCTTGAGCTGGTGGGCCTGACCCAGTGGCGCAACAAGAAGCCGGACGAGCTGTCTGGCGGCATGCAGCAGCGCGTGGGCCTGGCCCGGGCGCTGGCAATGGATGCCGACATCCTGCTGATGGACGAACCGTTCTCCGCCCTCGACCCGCTGATCCGCCAGGGCCTGCAAGACGAGCTGCTGGGCCTGCAGGCCAAGCTGAGCAAGACCATCGTGTTCGTCAGCCACGACCTGGACGAGGCACTGAAGCTGGGTACCCGCATTGCGATCATGAAGGACGGGCGGATCATCCAGTACAGCAAGCCGGAGGAGATCGTGCTCAACCCGGCCGACGAGTATGTGCGTACCTTCGTCGCCCACACCAACCCGCTGAACGTGCTGTGCGGCCGCAGCCTGATGCGTAGCCTGGACAACTGCAAGCGGGTCAATGGCTCGGTGTGCCTGGACCCGGGAATCGATTCGTGGCTGGACCTGGGCGAAGGTGGCGCGCTCAAGCGTGCACGCCAGGGCCAGAACGGGCTGGACATGCAGAACTGGGCACCGGGGCAGGATGTGGAGCTGCTGGAGCGCAGGCCGACCGTGGTGCACGCCGACATCGGCATGCGTGAGGCGCTGCAGATTCGTTATCAGACCGGCAACAAGCTGGTGCTGCAGGATAACGACAGGGTGGTGGGGATTCTTGGGGATACCGAGCTTTATCACGCGTTGCTCGGCAAGAACCACGGGTGATGCCCCGGGGCCCGCTTTGCGGGCCATTCGCAGCACAAGGCTGCTCCTACAGGGGAATGCGTATCCCTGTAGGAGCAGCCTTGTGCTGCGAATGGAGGGCAAAGCCCTCCCGGCAATCTGTCAGCGAACGACGATACCGCGCGAAGCCATGTAGGCCTTGGCCTCCGGCACCGTGTACTCGCCAAAGTGGAAGATACTGGCCGCCAGCACCGCGCTGGCATGCCCTTCCAGAATGCCGTCAGCCAGGTGCTGCAGGTTACCCACACCCCCCGAGGCAATCACCGGAATGCCCAGCGCATCACTGATGGCGCGGGTAACACCCAGGTCGAAGCCGTTCTTCATGCCGTCCTGGTCCATGCTGGTCAGCAGGATCTCGCCAGCACCCAGGCCTTCCATCTTCTTCGCCCACTCGACGGCATCCAGCCCGGTCGGCTTGCGACCGCCGTGGGTGAAGATTTCCCAGCGTGGCGTTTCACCTGGCCCGGACACCTTCTTGGCATCGATGGCGACAACGATGCACTGCGAACCGAAACGGTCCGCCGCCTCGCCCACAAACTCCGGGTTGAACACCGCAGCCGTATTGATCGAAACCTTGTCGGCACCGGCATTGAGCAGGTTGCGGATGTCCTGCACGGTGCGCACGCCACCGCCCACGGTCAGCGGGATGAACACCTGGCTGGCCATGCGCTCGACGGTATGCAGGGTGGTGTCGCGGCCATCGACGCTGGCGGTGATGTCGAGGAAGGTGATTTCGTCGGCCCCCTGCTCGTTGTAGCGACGGGCAATTTCCACCGGGTCGCCGGCATCACGGATGTTCTCGAACTTGACGCCCTTGACCACCCGGCCGTTGTCCACGTCCAGGCAAGGGATGATGCGCTTGGCCAGTGCCATGGTTCAGTCCTCAGCCTTGGTAGTTGTCGCAGAAGGCCTGGGCCTCGGCGACATCGAGGGTGCCTTCGTAGATGGCACGGCCGGTGATGGCGCCAATGATGCCGGGGGCCTTGGCGTCCAGCAGGGCCTTGATGTCGCCCAGGTTGTGGATGCCGCCCGAGGCGATCACCGGAATGCGGGTGGCTTCAGCCAGTGCCTTGGTGAAAGGTACATTGCAGCCCTGCATCATGCCGTCCTTGGCGATGTCGGTGTAGACGATCGCCGAGACGCCATCGGCCTCGAAACGCTTGGCCAGGTCGATGACCTGCACGGTGCTCACTTCGGCCCAGCCGTCGGTGGCGACGAAGCCGTCCTTGGCATCCAGGCCAACGATGACCTTGCCGGGGAAGGCCTTGCACGCTTCGGCGACGAACTCTGGCTGCTTGACCGCCTTGGTGCCGATGATCACGTAGCTGACGCCAGCCTTGACGTAGTGCTCGATGGTTTCCAGCGAACGGATGCCACCGCCGATCTGGATCGGCAGGGTCGGGTAGCGCTTGGCAATGGCGGTAACCACTTCACCGTTGACCGGCTGGCCTTCGAAGGCACCGTTGAGGTCGACCAGGTGCAGGCGGCGGCAGCCACCCTCGACCCACTTGGCGGCCATGCTCACCGGGTCGTCGGAAAATACCGTGGAGTCTTCCATGCGGCCCTGGCGCAGGCGCACGCAAGCACCGTCCTTCAGATCGATAGCGGGGATAATCAGCATCTTGGGAACCTGTCTGTTCTTAGGGTTTCAGGGCTTTTCGAGCGCCCACAGATCGCTTTCGATGCTTTCGAACCGCTCCTTGAGGTGCAGCTGAACATCGGCAATCGCCCTGTTGTAGTAAAGGGGTGCAATTTCTTTGCTGAACAGCTCAAGCACCTCGGCCACCTCGAACGACCCCAGCTCCAGCTCGAAACGGTCTTCGAGGAAGCGCTTGAGCGTGTCGAGCGCATCGCGCTCCTGCTCGGGGGCCAGCGTGATGACCGGGGCCTTGGCTTTCGACCTGCTCATTTACCAGCGCCCGTCCCAGGCGACGAAGTTCTGCAGCAACTGCAGGCCATGGGTATGGCTCTTCTCCGGGTGGAACTGCACGGCAAAGCGCGAGCCGTCCGCCAGCGCAGCGGCGAAATCGACGCCGTAGTGGCCGCGGCCGACTACCTGGCCCGGCTTGCCGGCATTGATGTAATAGCTGTGCACGAAGTAGAAACGCGCCTGGTCGGGGATGTCGTGCCACAGCGGGTGGTGGATGGTCTGGCTGACTTCGTTCCACCCCATGTGCGGCACCTTCAGGTGCTCGCCGTCTTCTTGCAGATCTTTGCCGAAGAAGCGCACCTGGCCCGGGAACATGCCGATGCAGTCGACACCGGCGTTTTCCTCGCTGTGTTCAAGCAGCGCCTGCATGCCCACGCAAATACCGAGGAACGGGCGGTCCTGGCTGACTTCGCGCACCAGGCTGTCGAAGCCCAGGCGGCGGATTTCGGCCATGCAATCGCGGATCGCACCTACGCCCGGAAATACCACGCGGTCGGCTTCACGAATCACTGCGGCATCGCTGGTGACCAGCACTTTACCGGCACCAACGTGCTCAAGCGCCTTGGCCACCGAGTGCAGGTTGCCCATGCCATAGTCGATTACGGCTACCGTCTGCATTTACAGGCACCCTTTGGTCGACGGCATCTGCCCGGCCATGCGCTCGTCGAGGGTGACAGCCATGCGCAGCGCGCGGCCGAATGCCTTGAACACGGTTTCGATCTGGTGGTGGGTGTTGTGGCCACGCAGGTTGTCGATGTGCAGGGTTACCAGCGCGTGGTTGACGAAGCCCTGGAAGAACTCCTGGAACAGGTCGACATCGAAGCCGCCAACACTGGCACGGGTATACGGCACATGCATCTGCAGGCCGGGGCGGCCGGAGAAGTCGATGACTACACGCGACAGCGCTTCGTCCAGCGGCACGTAGGCGTGGCCGTAGCGGAAGATACCTTTCTTGTCACCGATGGCCTGGGCGAATGCCATGCCCAGGGTGATGCCAACGTCCTCGACGGTATGGTGATCGTCGATATGCGTGTCCCCCTTGCACTCGATATCCAGATCGATCAGGCCATGGCGGGCGATCTGGTCCAGCATGTGTTCAAGAAAAGGCACGCCGATATCGAATCGGGCCTTGCCACTGCCATCGAGGTTGATCGAGCACTTGACCTGGGTTTCCAGGGTATTGCGCTCGACGGAAGCCTTACGTTCGACCATCACCAGCTCCGCAAAATCATTGGGCGAAAAGGGCTCCATTATAGGCCCAGAACGCGCCAGCTTGAAACGCGGATGACATATGGCAAACCAAGCAATTACGGGGGCTGGATGCCGCTACAGGTCTATACAACCCGGTAATTGGGGCAGCCGCTCACCTGTAGGAGCGGCCTTGTGCCGCGAATGGGGCGCAAAGCGCCCCATGGGCCTGCCCAGGATTACATCAATGAAACAGCACCGCAGTCTTCTGCAAGGTAACCCACACCCCCCAGGCCAGCGGCACGACCACCACCGCCCAGGCCAGCAGCACCAACGGCAGGCTCCCCGGCGCCGCCTTCCACTCCAGCGACCGCGCCCCATCGGCACCCTTGTCATGGCTCAGCGCGCGCTCGGCCGCCAGTTCGGCATCGCTCATGAAGTGCTTGTCGGCCACAGGGCGCACCAGCATGTTGCAGATAAAGCCCAGCACCAGCAGGCCGGCGAGGATATACAAGGTCATGTCGTAAGCCGCTGCGCGCTCTACCCCCGCAGCCAGCTGAGACTCGCGCAGGTAAGTGATCAACACCGGCCCCAGCACGCCCGCCGCAGCCCAGGCAGTCAACAGGCGACCATGAATGGCGCCGACCATCTGCGTGCCGAACAGGTCAGCCAGGTACGCCGGCACGGTCGCGAAACCGCCGCCATACATCGACAGGATGATGCAGAACGCGGCCACGAACAGCGCCACGTTACCCAGGTGCCCCATGTTCGGCACCAGGCTGTAAAGGCCGACGCCCAAGGCGAAGAAGGCAAAGTAGGTGTTCTTGCGGCCGATGTAGTCGGAGAACGACGCCCAGAAGAACCGCCCGCCGATATTGAACAGGCTCAGCAGGCCGGTGAAGCCGGCGGCGATCGCGGCAATCTGTGCCAACTGGGCCGCATTCAGCTGGCTGAAGGTCAGTTCGTTGCCCAGCAATTTGCCGGCGAACACTTCCTGCAGCAGGGGCGACGCCATGCCGAGAATACCGATACCCGCCGACACGTTCAGGCACAGCACCAGCCAGATCAGCGCGAACTGAGGGGTTTTCCACGCCACACTAACGTGCACATGGCGATCGGTAACCATGGTGTTACCGGCTTTTTTCGCCGGGGCGGTCCAGCCTTCGGGCTTCCAGCCGGTCGGCGGCACACGGTAAGCCAGCGCGCCAGCAGTCATGAACACGAAGTAGATCGCCGCCATCGCGACGAAGCTCTGCCATACGCCCATTTCGTGCTCGTTGCCAAAATGCCCCATCAGCGCGGTGGCCAGCGGTGCACCCACCATGGCCCCGCCGCCAAAGCCCATGATCGCCATGCCGGTGGCCATGCCGCGTTTGTCCGGGAACCACTTGATCAGCGTGGACACAGGGGAGATATAGCCCAGGCCCAGGCCGATACCGCCGATCACGCCGGAGCCCAGCCACATCAGCCACAGTTGGTGGGTTTTTACGCCAATGGCCGAGATCAGCATGCCGCCACACCAGCACAGTGCCGACACCAGGCCGGCCTTGCGCGGCCCGGCGTGCTCCAGCCAACCACCCAGTACTGCCGCGGAGCAGCCGAGGAAGACGAAGAACAGGGTGTAGATCCAGCTCAGCATCGAGATCGGCCAGTCGCATTCGGCGCTGAACAGGCGGGCAATGAAGCCCATGTCTGGCGCACAGGCGACGGGGGCAGTGATACCGAGGGCTTGCGACAACGGCAGCCAGAACACCGAAAAACCGTAGGCCATGCCGATGCACAGGTGGATGGCCAGGGCGGCTGGCGGGACCAGCCAGCGGTTGAAGCCCGGGCGGGCGATGATGCGCTCCTTCGACAGGAAGCCTGGCGCACTGGCCAAGGCCCCCGCCGCGACGGTACTGGTCATGGATCTGATCCTTCTTATAGGGTGGGTGCTCGCAAAGCGGCGCAAGATTAGCAGAGCCAAGTGGCGTGAAAGCAATCTGATATCGTGATTTTTCGCGTTGCTGAAACGGTCCTCTCTCCTGTGCCCGCGAAGAGGCCAGCACAGGTAAACATTTGCCCACCGAAAGCCGTACCATCTGCTTCAACCGTAGGAAAAGCCCTGTATCTCTAGTCGAATAAGCAGGGACAACCACCGCGGCGTTATACTCTGTCGCCTGAATTCACTAACGGACTACAAGGACTCGCCCATGAAAGCGTTCGGCAAAATCCTGGGACTGGGGCTTCTCGGGTTGCTGCTGATCATCGTGGCGCTGGGCTTCGCCCTGACCCACCTCTTTGATCCCAACGACTACAAAGACGAGATTCGCCAGTTGGCACGGGACAAGGCTCACGTCGAGCTGACCCTCAACGGCGACATCGGCTGGAGCCTGTTCCCGTGGCTGGGCCTGGAGTTGCACGAAGCAAGCATCGCCACCTTGGCCAAACCCAAGGAGCCGTTCGCCGACCTGCAAATGCTCGGCCTGTCCGTGCGTGTGCTGCCGTTGTTGCGCCGCGAAGTGCAGATGAGCGACGTGCGCGTCGAAGGCTTGAACCTGACCCTGGCCCGCGACGAGCAAGGCCATGGCAACTGGGAAGACATCGGCAAGCCGCTGCCCGCGCAGAACGGCACCCCTGCCGATGCGCAGGCCAATGCCCCCGCCCAGGCAACTGCCGAACAGAAGCCGGCGCCTGCGAACGGCAACGAGCGGGCCGTCAAGCTGGACATCGACAGCCTGACCGTGAACAACGCCCGCGTGCAGTACACCGATGCCAAGACCGGCCAGAGCTACAACGCCGAGAGCATCCAGCTGAGCACGGGGCCGGTCCACGAAGGCGCCAACATTCCGCTCAAGGCCAGTGCCTTCATCAGCGCCAGCGAGCCGAACATCAAGGCCCGCACCGAACTGGCCGGCGAGCTGCGTTTCGACCGCAAGCTCAAGCGCTACAACTTCGAAGACATGCGCCTGTCGGGCGAAACCTCGGGTGAGCCAACCGGCGGCAAGACCGTGACCTTCGCCGCCCAAGGCCAGCTGCTGGTCGACCTGGCAGCCAATGTCGCCTCGTGGAACGGCCTGAAAGTCTCGGCCAACCAGCTGCGCGCCCTGGGCGAGCTGAATGTGCGCGACCTGGACAAGGCACCACAGCTGAGCGGTGGCCTGTCCATCGCCCAGTTCAACCTGCGCACCTTCCTCGACAGCATCGGCCGCACGCTGCCGGCCACCAACGACCCGGCAGCCTTCGCCAAGCTGGAGCTGGTGACCCGTCTGCAGGGCACAGCAAACAGCCTGGCCCTGGAAGACCTGGCCGTGAAGCTGGACGACAGTACCTTCAGTGGCCGTGTGGCCGTGGAAGACTTCGCCAAGCAGGCCCTGCGCCTGCAACTGAAGGGCGATACCTTCGACGCTGACCGCTACCTGCCAGCCAAAAGCGAAGAGGCCAAAGGCGCCACTGCCGCGCGCCAGGCCGAGGTCAAGCAGCAAGAAGCGAGCGCCGTGGCCGGTGCCGGCACCACACCACTGCCCAATGCCCCGACCCAGGTGGCCTGGAGCGACGACAAGCTGCTGCCGGTCGACCGCCTGCGCGCCCTCGACCTGCAAGCCGACCTGGCCTTTGGCTCGCTGACCGTGGACAAGCTGCCGATCGAAGACGCCCAGCTCAAGGCCATTGGCCAAGGCGGCCTGCTGACCCTGCAAACCCTGCGCGGCGAGCTGTACAACGGTACCTTCGAAGCTAAGGGCACGGTCGACGTGCGCCCTGCCGTACCGCAACTGGGTGTGAACACCAACATCCAGCGGGTGCCGGTAGAGCACTTCATCAAGACCGAAGGCACGGACCAGGTACCACCGGTCAAAGGCCTGCTGACCCTGACCAGCGACCTGACCGCCACCGGCAACAGCCAGAAAGCCCTGGTCGACACCCTCAATGGCAGCGCCAAGTTCACCATCAATGATGGCGTGCTGGTCAATGCCAACCTGGAACAGCAGCTGTGCCAGGCCATCGCCACCCTCAACCGCAAGACCCTGAGCGGCGAACCTCGCGGCAAGGACACCCCGTTCCAGGAACTGCGCGGCAGCCTGGTGGTGCGCAATGGCGTTGCCAGCAACCCGGACCTCAAGGCGCGCATCCCGGGCCTGACCGTCAACGGCCATGGCGACCTCGACCTGCGCGTGCTGGGCATGGACTACAACGTCGGCGTGATTGTCGAAGGCGACCAGCGCGCCATGCCGGACCCGGCTTGCCAGGTCAACGAACGCTACGTGGGCGTTGAAGTGCCGCTGCGCTGCCGTGGCCCGCTGGAGCTGGGCGCCAAGGCCTGCCGCCTGGACCAGGGCGGCATGGGCAAAGTTGCCGCCAAGCTGGCCGGCAACCGCCTGCAAGACAAGATTGATGAAAAGCTCGAAGAGAAACTCGGAGACAAAGTGAGCCCGGAAGTAAAAGACGCACTCAAGGGGCTGTTCAAGCGATGAGCCCCGAGCAGTTCTCCAGCGCTGTGCTGGACTGGTACGACGAGCACGGCCGGCACGACCTGCCCTGGCAACAGGGCATCACCCCGTACCGGGTGTGGGTGTCGGAAATCATGTTGCAGCAGACCCAGGTCAGCACCGTGCTCAACTACTTCGACCGGTTCATGCAGGCCCTGCCAACCGTGCAGGCCCTGGCCGAGGCGCCGGAGGACGAAGTGCTGCACCTGTGGACGGGGCTGGGCTATTACACCCGCGCACGTAACCTGCAAAAGGCGGCAAAGATCGTCGTCGAGCGACATGGCGGCGAATTCCCGCGCAGTGTCGAGCAGCTCACCGAGCTGCCCGGCATCGGCCGCTCCACCGCCGGCGCCATCGCCAGCATCAGCATGGGCATTCGCGCGCCGATCCTGGACGGTAACGTCAAGCGCGTGCTGGCCCGCTTCACCGCCCAGGCCGGCTACCCTGGCGAGCCCAAGGTGGCCAACCAGCTCTGGGCCACGGCCGAGCGTTTTACCCCGCTGCAGCGCGCCAACCATTACACCCAGGCCATGATGGACATGGGTGCCACGCTGTGCACCCGCAGCAAGCCCAGTTGCCTGATCTGCCCGTTGCAGCGCGGCTGCGAAGCGCACCTGCACGGCGAAGAAACCCGCTACCCGGAGCCCAAGCCGCGCAAGGCGTTGCCACAACGGCGCACGCTGATGCCACTGCTGGCCAACCACGAAGGCGCCATCCTGCTTTATCGCCGCCCCTCCAGCGGCCTTTGGGGTGGTTTGTGGAGCCTGCCGGAGCTGGACGACCTCGCACAGCTCGACGACCTGGCCTATCAGCACGGCCTGCGCCTGGCAGGCAGCCGGGCCATGGCAGGCCTGACCCATACCTTCAGCCACTTCCAGCTGGCCATCGAGCCCTGGCTGGTGCGCGTCGACTTGGTCGGCGAGCACGTGGCCGAGGCCGACTGGCTCTGGTATAACCTCGCCACCCCGCCGCGCCTGGGCCTCGCCGCCCCGGTCAAAAAGCTGCTTGAACGCGCAGCCGACGAACTGATTGCAGGAGATGCCCGATGACCCGCACCGTGATGTGCCGCAAGTACAACGAAGAACTGCCAGGCCTGGAGCGCCCGCCCTACCCCGGCGCCAAGGGCCAGGACATCTTCGAACACATCTCGCAGAAAGCCTGGGCAGACTGGCAGAAGCACCAGACCATGCTGATCAACGAAAAACGCCTGAACATGATGAATGCCGAGGACCGCAAATTCCTCCAGGCAGAGATGGACAAGTTTTTCGCCGGCGAAGAATACGCCCAGGCGGAAGGCTACGTTCCACCGGCCGAATGACCCCAAAAATCGTAAGCGACGGAATTAATTTAAAATTTTTTCAAAAAGTCGTTGACGAGCGGTCCGGAAATCTATTTAATTCACCTCGTCGCCCAGATAGCTCAGTCGGTAGAGCAGAGGATTGAAAATCCTCGTGTCGGCGGTTCGACTCCGTCTCTGGGCACCACCTTCAGCTTCTGGTGGTTGCAAAGTTACCCGAAGCGACAACAAGAAACCCGCCTAGTGCGGGTTTTTTGTTGTCTGTAATTTGTGCTGTGGATTCGGCAGCTATCCCACCCGCTGCCAAACCCGAACAAGGCTTTACCCGGTCGAGCGTGGCAACACCTCGGCATGCAGCCTCACCCCAAGCGCTGCCATCACTTTCATGATGGTCGCCAGGCTCGGGTTACCTTCAGCGGACAGCGCCTTGTACAACCCTTCCCGCGTCAGCCCGGTATCACGTGCCAGTTGCGCCATGCCGCGAGCACGAGCGATATCACCCAGCGCAGCCGCAAGCAGTGCCGGATCGTTCTCTTCCAGGCAGGCTTCAAGGTACAAGGCCATGTCCTCTTCCGTCTTCAAATGGTCCACAACGTCCCATTTGGTCAGTTTGATATTTGTCATGGTGGCCTCCTAGAGGTCGCGAGCCATAGTAAGAGCAGATTTGATATCCCTGGCCTGGCTAGCTTTGTCGCCACCCGCCAGGAGGATGATCACTTCATGACTTCGCTGAACGAAATACACCCGATAGCCCGGACCATAGTCGATCCGAAGCTCGGACACTCCCTCAGCAACCGGCTTACAGTCCCCCATCCCTCCAAGCTCCACCCGACGCAAACGGAGGTTTATGCGAGCTTTTGCACGCGAGTCCCGCAAAGCAGCGAACCACCTTCGGTAGGTTTCGGTTTGAATTAATGTACGCATGGGGAGAAAATGTAAACCACAGTTAACACTACAGCCAATTGGCAGCTGTTTCAAACCGTTTATGAGCACGTGCATTCACTGGATTACCCACCAGGACCACAGCGCGGCCTATGCTCCGATGCACTGCTGGCGGGTCGGGCATCGCGGGGATTCGATGAGGATGAACCGATAGGCGTAGCCAGTTGATTGCCGGGGCTGCCTTTCAGCCCCTTTGCACAACACTTGGGTTTCCCCTGCAACTGCGCTTCAATACGCGCACTTTTCAGACACCCCAAGGATTCACCCCATGGCCACCCCTACCAAGCAACAGAAACGCGCCAAGCGCGCCGCCAGCAAGGCCAAGCAGAACCGCATGGTACGCAGCGGCCAGGCGGTCAAGCCCAGTGCCGGCGACAGCGCCAGCGTCGAGCAGGTGTACAACAAGGCGATGGAGTCGGGCAGCTACGACGCGATGTTCGAGAAGATGAAGGAAGCCCAGGCAGGCGGCCTGGTGCCGATGATCTCGGTGTTCCTGGTGGACCCGCTGCTGGCCCTGGTGCTCAAGGGGCACAAGGAAGAGCACGCTACCGACTACATCGTGCTGGTGTTCAATGCCTACCGCAAATGGCTGGACGGCGCTGACGAAGAGGCCACCATGGCCTGGCTGGAAAGCGATGAGTTCCAGGATGCCTACATCACCGCCTCCGAACTGGTGGCCAAGCAGCAGCAACAGCAGAAGCAGTTTGGCTGACAAGGCCATTTAACCTGCAAGGGCCCTATCGCCGGCAAGCCAGCTCCCACAGGTTCATGACAGGCCTGAGTGCAGCAAGATTCCTGTAGGAGCCGGCTTGCCGGCGATAGGGCCGGTACAGGCAACAAAAAAAGGCCGCACCCTTCACAGGGCGCGGCCTTCTCATTTCAGACAGCGCGGATCAGTTATCCAGCGCCACCCGCCCGGCAGCTTCGCGCTTGCGGTGCACCAGCAAGCCAGCCGCTACCACACCAATGCTCAGCAACGCAGTCGCGATGATCTCCGCACGGTGATCCTCACGCAGGGCCATTACCACAAGAATGGCAACGATAAAGGCAATGGTCGCCCAGGTCAGGCCCGGGAACAGCCACATCTTGAAGGCAATCTTCTCGCCACTGGCTTCACGCTTGGCACGCATGCGCAGCTGCGAAATGGCAATCACCAGGTACACCAGCAGCGCAATGGCACCAGAACTGGCCAGCAGGAATTCGAACACCTGGGCCGGGGCCACAAAGTTGGCGAACACGCAGAGGAATGCCGCTGCAGTGGACAGCAATACCGCCACGTACGGGGTCGCCGCCTTGGTGGTGCGCTGGGCGATGGCTGGGGCGTCGCCACGCTTGCTCAGCGAGAACAGCATGCGCGAAGAGGTGTACAGCGCCGAGTTCAGGCAGCTGGTCACGGCAATCAGCACGACGATGTCGACAATCAGCTTGGCATTCGGCACGCCGATACGGCTCAGCACGGTCTGGTAGGAACCGGTTTCGGCCAGGGCCGGGTCGTTCCACGGCACCAGGGCAACGACCAGGAAGATCGACACCAGGTAGAACAGGCAGATACGCCAGATGACCGAATTGGTGGCGCGGCTGATCTGCTTGCCCGGGTCCTTCGACTCGGCAGCGGCGATGGTGACAATTTCGGTACCCATGAACGAGAACATGGTGGTCAGCATGGCTGCCAGCACTGCGCCCAGGCCGTTAGGCATGAAGCCTTGGGTGTCGAACAGGTGGCTGGCACCGCTCACCTGGCTGCTCGGCACAAAGCCGAACAAGGCCGCACAGCCCACGGCGATGAAGCCGATGATCGCCAGCACCTTGAGCAGGGCGAACCAGAACTCGAACTCACCGTAGTTCTTCACGCTGCACAGGTTGGTCAGGGTAAGCGCCAGGGTAATGATGAGGGAGAAGGCCCACAGGTCAACTGCAGGGAACCAGGCATGCAGAATGGCCGCGGCGGCGTTGGCCTCCAGCGGTATCACCAGCACCCAGAACCACCAGTACAGCCAGCCAATGGTAAAACCGGCCCAACGCCCGATGGCGCGGTCGGCATAGGTTGAGAACGAACCGGTGTCTGGCGAGGCGACCGCCATTTCACCCAGCATGCGCATGACCAGCACGACCAGCGTACCGGCGGCGGCGTAAGCCAGCAGCACGGCCGGGCCGGCAGCTGCGATGGCGTGGCCGGAGCCTACGAACAGGCCGGCACCGATGACGCCAGCGATGGACAGCATGGTCACATGCCGTTGTTTGAGCCCCTGAGCGAGGTCATTGGAATTGTTACCGCTCATTGAAACTACCTTTGTAAGGAGTGGACCACTCCGACTGCGGAAACGGAGCGCGCCAGGGGTTGACCTAGGCGTCGCTGCAATCGGCGGTTTCCTACTGGCAATAAGCGCGCCACCTGCTGAATGCATTCGTCAGAAAATTCTGCGGGCCTTTTAGGACGCGGTTTGGAGGGCTTTCGGCCAGACCTTGACCGAAAGGACGCCAAATCGTCGGATTACTGAAATACCCACTTACAAACGCACCAAAGGTGCTCCCCGGTAACACCTGTGCACCAACGCAATGCCAAAAAGTGCAACCTTGAGGTACAACCGTTCAGCCTGACTGCGTATTCGCGGGTAGCCCCGCTCACACTGGAGTGGCCTGACCTAAAGGTCGGGTTTACCCCTCGAATGGGCCAAAACCGCTTCCATGAGCAGGCTAAAGCTGGCACCATCGCGCCTTTTTTCATCAAGGCTCTGGTGCTGGGCGACACCTTCGCGGACATCTGCGCGACGTTGCGCTGCAGCGATGCGACAAACTGCCCCACCAGTGCCCCGAGTCCCTGGCAACCCTGTTGGCCGCCATAATGCCGCTATGCTAGCTTGGCGCACGCCAGGAAGGCAGCCAATAGCTGGGAACGCACCCGAACACATGAGGACCGCACATGGCTCAGGCCACGCCCGCGCTGGAAATCCGCAATCTGCACAAACGCTACGGCGAGCAGGAAATTCTCAAGGGCATTTCGCTGACCGCACGCGACGGTGACGTGATCTCCATCCTGGGGTCGTCCGGCTCCGGCAAGTCCACCCTGCTGCGTTGCATCAACCTGCTCGAGAACCCGCACCAGGGCGAAATCCTGGTGGCCGGCGAAGCCCTCAAGCTCAAGGCTGCCAAAAACGGCGACCTGGTCGCCGCCGACAACCGCCAGATCAACCGCCTGCGCAGCGAAATCGGCTTTGTCTTCCAGAACTTCAACCTGTGGCCGCACATGTCGATCCTCGACAACATCATCGAGGCGCCACGCCGCGTGCTCGGCCAGAGCAAGGCCGAGGCCATCGAAGCCGCCGAAGCGCTGCTGAACAAGGTTGGCATCTACGACAAGCGCCACAGCTACCCCGCCCAGCTTTCCGGTGGCCAGCAACAGCGTGCCGCCATTGCCCGTACCCTGGCCATGAAGCCTAAAGTCATCCTGTTCGACGAGCCCACTTCGGCCCTCGATCCGGAAATGGTCCAGGAAGTGCTAAACGTTATCCGCGCATTGGCCGAAGAAGGCCGTACCATGCTGTTGGTAACGCACGAGATGAGCTTTGCCCGCCATGTGTCCAGTGAAGTCGTCTTCCTGCACCAGGGCCTGGTCGAAGAGCAGGGATCGCCGCAGCAGGTCTTCGAGAACCCGAACTCGGCGCGTTGCAAGCAATTCATGTCAAGCCACCGCTAACGGAGCAATACATGCACACTTACAAGAAGTTCCTCCTGGCAGCTGCTGCCACGCTGGTGATGTCGGCAAACGCCATGGCCGCAGAAAAACTGCGCATGGGTATCGAAGCCGCCTACCCACCGTTCAACAACAAGGATGCCAGCGGTAACGTGGTTGGTTTCGACAAAGACATCGGCGACGCCCTGTGCGCCAAGATGAAAGTCGAATGCTCGGTCGTCACCTCCGACTGGGACGGCATCATCCCGGCCCTGAACGCCAAGAAGTTCGACTTCCTGGTGTCTTCGCTGTCGATCACCGACGAGCGCAAGCAGGCCGTGGACTTCACCGAGCCGTACTACTCCAACAAGCTGCAGTTCATCGCACCGAAAAACGTCGACTTCAAGACTGACAAAGAGTCGCTGAAGGGCAAGGTCATCGGCACCCAGCGTGCAACCCTGGCCGGCACCTACCTTGAAGACAACTTCAAGGGCGTCGACGTCAAGCTGTACGACACCCAGGAAAACGCCTACCTGGACCTGGTGTCCGGTCGCATCGACGGCATCCTGGCCGACAAGTACGTGCAGTACGAGTGGCTGAAGAGCAAAGACGGCTCGAACTTCGAGTTCAAGGGCGAGCCGGTGATGGACAGCGACAAGATCGGCATTGCCGTGCGCAAAGGTGACACCAAGCTGCGCGACGACCTGAACAAAGCCCTGGCCGAAATCAAGGCCGACGGCACGTACAAGAAAATCAACGACAAGTACTTCCCGTTCAGCATCGAATGACCCGCCCTGACCGGCGCGCCCCCGTGGCGCGCCAGTCCCTAAAATGACCTGCCCATGAATATCGACCTGCACGGATTCGGTCCGGCCATGATGGCCGGCACCCTGATGACCGTAAAACTGGCGCTTTGCGCCTTGCTGCTGGGGCTGGTGCTGGGCCTGCTCGGCGCCCTGGCCAAGACCTCCCCGCTCAAGCCGCTGCAATGGCTTGGCGGCTTCTACTCCACCCTGGTTCGCGGCGTGCCGGAACTGCTGTGGGTGCTGCTTATCTATTTCGGCACCGTCGGGCTGATGAACAGCCTCGGCGAAGCCCTGAACATGCCGGGCCTGGAGCTTAGCGCCTTCGCGGCGGGTGTAATCGCCCTGGGCCTGTGCTTTGGCGCCTACGCCACCGAAGTGTTCCGTGGGGCCATCCTGGCGATCCCCAAGGGCCACCGTGAAGCTGGCCTGGCGCTGGGCCTGTCCAAGGGCCGCATCCTTTCGCGGATCATCCTGCCGCAGATGTGGCGCATCGCCCTGCCCGGCCTTGGCAACCTGTTCATGATCCTGATGAAGGACACCGCCCTGGTGTCGGTGATCGGTCTGGAAGAAATCATGCGTCACTCGCAAATTGGCGTGACCGTGACCAAGGAGCCGTTCACCTTCTACATGGTCGCGGCCTGCATCTACCTGGGCCTGACCGTCATTGCCATGACCGGCATGTACTTCATGGAAAAACGCGCCGCTCGCGGCTTTGCGAGGGCTGAATAATGAATTGGGAAGTCATCTTCAAATGGCTGCCGCGCCTGGCCGAGGGTGCGGTCCTGACCCTGGAGCTGGTAGCCATTGCCGTGGTTGCCGGTTTGATCCTGGCCATCCCGCTGGGCATCGCCCGCTCCTCGCGCCGCTGGTACGTGCGCGCCGTGCCGTTCAGCTACATCTTCTTCTTCCGCGGCACGCCGCTGCTGGTGCAGCTGTTTCTGGTCTACTACGGCCTGGCGCAGTTCGATGCGGTGCGTTCCAGCTCGCTGTGGCCGTACCTGCGCGATCCGTTCTGGTGCACGGTGCTGACCATGACCCTGCACACCGCCGCGTACATTGCCGAGATCCTGCGCGGCGCCCTGCAGTCGATCCCCAAAGGTGAGATTGAAGCGGCGCGGGCGCTGGGCATGTCGCGTGGCAAGGCGCTGTTCTACATCATGCTGCCCCGTGCTGCGCGCATCGGCCTGCCGGCGTACAGCAACGAAGTGATCCTGATGCTCAAGGCCAGTGCGCTGGCCAGTACTGTGACCCTGCTGGAACTGACCGGCATGGCCCGTACCATCATCGCCCGCACCTACCTGCCGGTGGAAATCTTCTTTGCCGCAGGCGTGTTCTACCTGGTGATCTCGTTCCTGCTGGTACAAGGCTTCAAGCTGCTGGAGCGCTGGCTGCGCGTGGATGCCTGCCAAGGGCGCTGACATCTCCTGGCCTTCTTCGCGGGCATGCCCGCGAAGAGGCCCTAAAAACCAACACACATCTACCCATGTCCAACCACCTCCACAGCCACCACCTAAGCACCCGCTTCCAGGCCCTCGACCAGTTCCTGATCGAGCACCAACAGCTGTGGAAACCCCGCCCCTTCACCACCCTGCAACTGGCCTGGGAAACCACCCACCCAGAGCTTGCCGCCCACCTGCGCCAATGTTCCCTGGCAGACGCCGAAGCCGACAGCGCCGCTGACCGCTTGCCCGCGCCCTTCCCGCAACTGGCCGAACAAGCCCAAAAGCTCGCCGCCCTCGGCAGCCTCCCTCAAACCGACTTGCCACCTGCCGCTCACCGCCTGGACGTCGCCGTCCCCGGCCGCAAATGGCAGCAGATCGAAGCCTTCGCCAGCCACCTGGCCTTCCGCGACCCGCCACACCACTGGCTGGACTGGTGCTCCGGCAAAGGCCACCTCGGCCGTCGCCTGCTACAACCCGGCCAGCAGTTGACCTGCCTGGAATACGACGCCGAACTAGTCGCCGCCGGCCAGGCCCTGAGCGCCCACCATCACTTGCCAGCACAGCACGTACACCAGGATGTGATGGCCAGCGGCAGCGCCCGCCACCTGGCTAGCGACAAAAGCGTGGTCGCCCTGCACGCCTGTGGCGACCTGCATGTACGCCTGATGCAGCTGGCCAGCCAGCAAGGTTGCCGGCAACTCGCCGTAGCCCCCTGCTGCTACAACCGCATCGCGGCGCCGCAGTACCAAGCGTTATCCACAGCCGCGCAGGCATCGAGGCTGCAGCTGTCGCTGGACGACCTGGGCCTGCCCCTGAGCGAAACCGTCACCGCCGGCGCCCGCGTGCGGCGCCAGCGCGACACCTCGATGGCCCGGCGCCTGGGCTTTGACCTGCTGCAACGCCAGCAGCGCCAAAGCAGCGAATACCTGCCAACGCCGTCGCTGCCGGTAGCCTGGCTGGAAAAGCCCTTCGAGCAATACTGCCGCGACCTGGCCGACCTCAAACAGCTGCCCTTGACCGGCAACCCGGACTGGGCCGCCCTCGAGGTCGCCGGCTGGCAGCGCCTGGCCGAGGTACGCAACCTGGAGCGCGTACGCAACCTGTTCCGCCGGCCGCTGGAGTTGTGGTTGGTACTCGATCGCGCCCTGTTCCTCGAAGAACAAGGCTACGCCGTTCGCCTGGGCCTGTTTTGCGACTATCCACTGACCCCACGCAACCTGCTTATCCTCGCGGAACGCGACCGTTAGCCGCAGCACAACCTGTGGATAAGTCTGTGAACAAGCTTTTGATTACCTGTTGGATCCAAGCGCTATTTCAAGCGTTTGGCTTATTCCGGGTTGCAGCTCAAGGCCAGTAAAAACAGGCGTTTGCGCAAAGACCAGCGGCGCAGCGATCCGGCATGCCTTTCGCGCAAGTCCCAAATGCCACTTGTGCATAAACATTTCCTGTGTTTGGCGCAAGCGGCTTTTGTGGCAGCAAAAATTTCAGTGCGCCTTACCTTTGGCGATCTCGATATCGTTCATTAGCGCCTTGGCCATGTCGCACAGGTAATCGGCAGCACCCAGGAATTTATGGTCGTCTTCCATATCTCCCTCACGCACCAGGTGCTTGATGTAGCCCATCAGGATCGAGACATGCTCGTAGGCAGCATCCACAGGGACACCGGGCTCCACGCGTAGCAGATTGAGGGATGGGTTACCGGCAGCGAGGAAGGTTTCCACGCCTGCGGTGGTGACTGGCTCATCTTGTTTCATGGCAAATCCTCATTCACGAAAGGAGGCTGCCAAAAATCTTTCTCACGGATTTGGGGCGGCAGCCGTACGCGGGGTGAGAAACCGAGTGAATAAGGAAGCCCGGCCAGACCGAGGTCTGCCCACGTACGGCCACCATGACAGGTAGCGCTTATTCAAAGTCGGGCTCTCACACCCGGTCGCCTGAGCGACCCGAAAACGGTATCTGTGAGCCACTTCCCCGACAACAGCGATACTTCGGCGGCGCGCGTAGGATACTTCCGAAGCATCCAAACCCAGAAGCTTTTGGCCCCATGGTTCAGAATTTCCTTACGCAAATTGCCGCACTCACACGATCCCTGTGGGAGCGGGTTCACCCGCGAAGAGGCCCTATCAGGCAACACAAGGCTAATGCCCCACCGCCGTAACGGTGTATCATCCGCCCCCCAAATCATTAAAAAGTGACGTCGCGCGCTGCCCGCCAGCCTCGCGGCCTTCTGGCGTTGCGCCAGAACCGACAATGGACCAACGGACCTGACCATCGTGACCCGAGCCAAACCCCTCGCCCTGTTGACCCTCGCCCTAACCCTGACCGGCTGCGCCGGCGGCACCTCGCCTCACCCAACCAGCAACCTGGGCTGGAACCACCCCGGTATGCAACTGGGCGGCGACAACGGCCTGCCCCTGCGCACCGAAAGCCCCTGCCGCAAGCGCGGCTGCGACAACGACAAGTTGTTCTTCAACCCGGGCAAAAGCGAGCCAAGCGTCAACACCATCCACCGCGGCTGGTAGGAAAATTCTCCTTTTAGGCCGGTGACTTAGGTCTTTTGCGAACATTCGCAAGGAAGTGGTTTACAGGCGCCAAACGATCGTTATAATGACGCCCCATTGCCGGTATAGCTCAGATGGTAGAGCAACTGACTTGTAATCAGTAGGTCCCGGGTTCGATTCCTGGTGCCGGCACCATACGCAGTATCAAAAAAGGCTCACCGAAAGGTGGGCCTTTTTTGTTTTCCCCCCGCAGCCCCCAAGCCCCTGCCTTCCAGATGCCCTGAAGCCACCACGATCGGTGTAGGAGCTGGCTTGCCTGCGATGGGCTGCGCAGCAGCCCCAACCCCCCGATAATCACAACCTGATGGAGCCCGTTTCTGGAGGCAAACCGCGATGAGCATGTGTGACACAGCATCAGTTCGCGAACCAGGCGCCTGAGAATCTCACGCGCCTCAGCAGTGCCATGCGAACCGAGTAGCCCGCCGCATTCTTCCTCAAGCTCGCTATGAAGTTATCCACCGATCGCACTAGTCCCAGCGGCTTCATTGGAACGAGGCTACAGAACTGCCCCGCTCCCATGCACCTAACCTTATTAAAAGCCAATGGCACAGTGATCCTGATGGTCACGCTGAGCGCAATTGGCCAGAAACCGCCAGTCGCAGCAGAAGCCTGATCTGGCCTGGACTGGTGCCGAAGCGACGCAGATCTATCGTCCAGAACCACAACCGTGGCTTACCTGTGCTAGTTCAATCTCCTTATAAGGTATCACTTCATGACATCTTAACGCCTATAAGGTACTACTTAATGAACTCTTAACTCCCTGCAAAATTCTCTTAGTGTGCGATTGGTAGTACCTTATCCTCTGTAGGATGTCGGTTGGTGCCACCTTATGAAAGAATTTTTCCCTGTTCAAAGCACCTCGGTGCTTCACCGTATAGGCCTTCTGATGAAGGAGGCTCGTCTTCGCATGAGAATGCGGCAAGCTGACCTTGCGGACCTGGCTGGAATTTCTCTCCGCACTGTTCGTCACCTCGAGAGGGGTAAGGCTGACGGTGTTTCGTTGCGCGATTTCATGCTCGCGCTGTTCACCGTTGGAATCTCTGACCGGGTTTTCCAGGCGCTGATCGATGACCCTGCGCTTGATCTCAACTCTTTAGAAACCAACACGACCAAGCGCGTAAAGTTGCCGCGCAGCAACGCGGAGGACTTCTGATGTCACGCGCTTACATCTACATGGAGTGTCCGGAAACAGGTGAGACTGTGACGTTGGGTAGGCTGACCCTTGCTGGTCGCACGGGAACCTTCGTCTATGCGCCGGAGATCGTGGATGCCAAGCGTTGGGTGCCCGACCCGATACGATATCCGCTCTCCGCTCGACCCTTTCCGGTACATAAGAATGGCGGTGTTCCTGGGTTCATTGATGATGCGATGCCAGATGGCTGGGGGGAACGACTGCTGCGCCGCACCCTAAAGGGAGAACTCACTCCGATCCAGCTCCTGCTGCTGTCTCCCAACGAAGATCGCGCCGGAAATATCATGGCTGGCGAAGTTCGCACACCGCGGCCAGGCATAGGCGAAAGGCCGGTGAAAATGCTTGAAGCCAAAGGGCTCGATCACTTCATAGAGGTTTGCGCTGCGATCTATGACAGCCAGCTGAGCGCAGAGCAGCTGGAGGCATTGAGAATACGGGATCAGCGCTCAGCAGTGGGTGGTGCCAGGCCCAAGCGTACGTACCGTTTTGATCACAAGCTGGTTCTAGCTAAGCCACGCGATAAATTTGATCACTACGACCTACCGAAATTTGAGTATGCCTGCATGACTTTTGCGGCTACCAAGGGAATGAGTGTCGCCCGGACAGCACTCCATCAAAGTGAAAAAGGCAACACGCTGCTAGTAGAGCGATTTGACCGAAAATGGTCAGAGAATGATGCGCGGTTTCGGCGCATCCCGATGATGAGTGGCTTAACTCTTCTCGATGCCGAATGGCATGCGCAGCGCAACAATGGGTGGATCTACGCGGCGCTCGCCGATGAGTTGTACCGCAGAGGCGCGCCAGATGCTGATAGGCAGGAGCTCTACAGGCGAATGGCCTATAACGCTCTCGTAGGGAACAGTGACGATCATCCTCGTAACCACGCTGTGATATGGCAGGAAGGCGCTTGGCGCCTCTCGCCAATGTATGACGTTCTTCCAGTACTGGGAGAGGGGCCTGCACAGGGACTGTCAATGGATGTTGGTATCAACGGTCCCCTTCTAAGTCGAGCCAACTTGCTTAGCCAGCATAAGCATTTTGCACTGACGGAAGATGAGGCGGCAGGCATATTGGATGAGGTCGCCTCTTGGGAGTCGGAGCTGATGGAACACTATGCAATGCATTTGGCTGGGGCTGAGCTGGATGCGGCGGTGGATGCAACAAGCTGCGAGAGACTGCTGGCTTAGGGGCGGGCTGCGAAGGCCACTCCCGAAAGCTTGGTGCTTGCTTTCGATCCAGCAGCCCCCTCTAAAACCCTCCGCCCCCCCCGCCGCACCTCTTTATCGGCATACATCAACTGATCTGCCGCTTTAAGCGCGGCCTGCAGCGAAGTCGCAGCGGGATCAACACTCGTAATACCAAAACTCGCACCCGCGTAATCGAACCGGCAGTCGTCAAACTCGTAGCTACCAATCAGCAGCGGCACCAGCCGTCTGCGCATCGCTGCGGCAGTTTTGGCCATTTCGTCCGGGTTGATCGAAGCGGTCAAGCCGATCACAACGAACTCGTCACCACCCCAGCGCCCAAGTTCATCCGTTGCTCGCAACCCGCTCTGCAAGCGCCGGCTGCCTTCGATCAGGAACTTGTCCCCCACCTCGTGCCCGTAGGTGTCGTTGATCGCCTTGAATTCGTCGAGGTCGATAAATGCCACCAGCACCCCCTGGCCCGTTCGCTTCGCCAACGCGAAATGCCGATGCAAGGCAGCCAGGATCGCGCGCCGGTTCTTCAACCCGGTCAGCGCGTCATAGTTGGCTGCATAGCGTTCTTCCTGGCGGCGCAATAGCATCTGCCCGGCCACACGGCTGGAGAGCAAGATCAAGATCAACCCGAGCGCTGCCACAGAGGCTCCGGTCCAGTAGTACTGCTGACGCATCGGCTGCAGGTGATCAAGCTTTGCCAGCGTCAGCAGCTGATATTGCGCGTCGTTCAGGGGCTGGCGATGCACCAGATAAGGGTGCCCGCCAATGAGCCATTGATCGGCGTGAACCGCGCCTGCCACTGCGCGGATATCCATGGGCTCGCCCGGCTCTTCGTCGCCATCCAGAGGCCTGCGAATATCGGGCGGGAGCAGTGCCGCCACGTTACGCAGCATGAAGGGTTCGCTGGACGCGGTGGTCACGCGCCCCTGACGGTTCACAATCAAGGCAATGTGACGCCCTGTCAGGTAAAGGGCGATGTCCGGGGCGTCGAACTTGACCGTGACAGAGCCGAGTGGCTTGCCGTCAGCATCGTCGATGCGGCTGGCGACGAAATAGGAGGGGGTTTTGTTCAAGCGGGCGATGCCGAACATCTCACCACTGCCGGTGCGCAATGCGTCGATGAGGTAGGCCCTGCCCGTATAGATCTGGCCAACGATGCTGAATGACTCCGCCCAGTTGCTGGCCGTCACCGTATCGTCTGAGAGATTGTTCATGTAGATACGGCCATAGTGGAGATCGCTGGCCAATCTATCCATGAAATCACCCACGCTTCGCACCAGCGGGTCACGGGTGAACTTCGAAGCGCGCTCCTCACGCGTGAGTGCGGCGAAGCCGGGCGGATCATGGCGATATCGGGCAGCGAGTTGGATCACTTCGCTTTGACGGGCCACCATGTTGGCCACGCTGGCCATTTCGGTGAACAGGCGGTCTACGATTCGCCCCGTAATCTGGGCTTCGTATTCGGCGCCTGCCGCCAGGTTGTCGAGTTCTTCTGCCGTAAGGCGCTGTGTTATCCAGCCGCCCAGGCTTGCCACAAGTGCCAACCAGACGACCACAACGCCCATCGTCACCCGGCGCACGATGGAAGGGATGTCCCTGCGTTGCCGCCGTTGCGGCGGATCGTAACTCACGCCGCGCTTGCCGGTTGAATGGTGCTCCAAAGCAACTCCTTTTGCGCTAAAGCAAAGTGCATCATCGACCCTGCGATACCCCACCACCGCGGGGCTCGCAAGATTGTAAAACACTCACCTCAGTGTATTGACAGAACGTCTACACCAATACAGCCACCATGGCTATGGCTGGTCCGGCAACCCTGCACAAATTGAGAGGTTTTTTATGCCTGGTCGCTTCATATGGAGCATTCGGTCAAGCAAAGGCTTTGATTTCAAACCACCCCATGCATGAAGAACTCAACCGGTACACTGAAAAACTCAGCAAAGCCCTTTATCTGGGCAACCGTCATCTTTCGCTTGTTGTTCAGAATCTCGGATACCGCGCTCTGGGTCGCTATCGCCGACAGGTCCTTCTGCTTCACGCCCCTGTCCGACAGCAGAAAGGCCAACGCTTCGGCCTGGCTCGCGAACGGCACCAATACAGACTCACTCTCATACTCGTAGACGCGGTCCGCTACCATCTCGGCAAAGCGTGCCGCAGCGTGGCCTTCGCTGTCCGCATGGAAGTAGAGCTCGTCGATCAATGCCATGCGTGCCTCAAGCTCGGCATCGTCCTTGATGGGGTCATGGCAGGCGGCTAGAAGCTGGGCCATGGTTGCCATCTGAGTGTTCAGGCCATCGAGCATGGGTGAAATATTAGCGATGAAGGCATCTAGTCCATTGGCTTCGATTTTATCCCGCTTCATGTTGTCACCTGTCGAATTGAAATATCGCGCGGCCCAGGTTGCTACCTGATATCGCTTCTGCACCATTTGTCGTACTCGGCGTGCGACAGAATGGCCTTGATGTAGAGAGTGCCCGTTCGCGCATTGAGCCACGCGATCAGGCGGCATTCGTTTTTCTTGATATCGAACACGTAGATATCAAGCGGCCCTTTGCGGCTGGCGGGCCTGAGTTTTGAGTGGGGGATGCGATCAACATTCCAGCCAGACACAGTGGCCCACGTCTGCCTCAACTGTTCAAAAGATTCAAACCGCAGCGTCGCCCTGTCGAAGGTCGTCAGCCACAAGCTTAGGGGCGCTTTCCACTGGCCGTGGGCTTCAATCGCCTTGGTAACCGCCGCTTTCGTTATGACCCGCATTGTGTTGTCCCGGCGCACCAACATAGGGTGGAAAATATCTCTGATCCAGATATCTGTCAACCAGATATCTGGATGCGCGATGTACGGTGACCTGGCGATCGCCAATGGATTGATGCCCGTCAAACGACGGGCTGGGCGAGGGGTTTACGTTCAGATCAGGCAGCCCTGAGGGAGGATGAGCATGGCCAAGAGATTCCCCACAAACCCTCGCCACCCCGAGCGTATCTGCTGGGGTTGCGACCTGTACTGCCCTGCCAAGGCGCTAGCCTGTGGCAATGGCGCAGACCGGACCATGCATCCGGTGGAGCTGTTTGGCGAGGATTGGGATAGCTTCGAGGGCCAGTTGGAGAAGCCGGTTGATCCAGGGCAAGCGGTAGAGCCCAGGTAAGAAAGGGCCGCTTGGCGGCCCAGCGCAGGCCTTGAACCCAGCGCTGGTTCTGTGGGAGCGGGCGATGCGCGTGCAGGCACCGGCTTCGCCGGTGTTCGCGGGTGAACCCGCTCCTACAGGTACAGCGCCAGGCCCTGTGGAAGGGCTTGATCAGAACGCAGTGCTTACCGTCAACGACAGGTTACGCGGGTCGCCATAAATCGCCCCGGCATAGAACCCGTACTGGCTGTAGTAGTGCTTGTCGAACAGGTTGTTGGCATTGAGGCTGACACTGGTGTTGTCGGTCAGCTGGTACTTGGCCATGGCATTCCAGATGGCATAACCGGACCAGTTCACGTCAGTGGCGCCATTGCTCACACCGTTCGTGGGCTGGCCAGCTGGGCTGGAGATGGCGCGGATGTTGGTCTGCGCAGTCACGCCGGCGCCCAGGGTCAGGCGGTCGAGCGGGCCGCTCAGGCGGTAGTTGGTGGAGGCCTTGAACAAGTGCGACGGGTCGCTGCGGCCGTCGCTGTCGACGCGGCGGAAGTGCAGGTAGGTGTAACCGGCGTAGACGTTCCAGTTGGGCGTCAGCGCGCCTGCGACTTCCAGGTCGATACCGTCGGTTTCCTGCCCGGAGCCGGCCTTGTAGGCGCTGCCGCCGGTCGGGGTGGTCAGGTCGCCGTCCAACACGGCCTTGTTTTCCTGCTTGGTGCGGAAGTACGCCGCCGAGGCGTTCAGACGGCCATCGAACCACTCACCCTTGATACCTGTTTCGTAGCTCTGCCCACGAATCGGCTCGACCTTGCTACCGCTGCTGGTTTCAGAGGTTTGCGGGGTGAAGATGTCGGTGTAGCTGGCATATACCGAGTAGTTGTCGTTGAGGTCATACACCGCGCCCAGGTAGGGGGTGACGATGCCGTTCTCTTCCTGGCTGCTACGCTCGCCGGCCACGCTGCGGGCGACCGAAGAATAGTTGCTGGTGCGCACGCCAACGATCACCGACAACGGGTCGGTAATGCTCAGGCGGGTGGCGGCGTATATGCCCTGCAGGCGGGTGGTGGTTTTGCTGTGAAGGCCGGTGCGCGAGGCGATGAGGTCGTAGTCGTCATCTACGCCATTGTGCCAGTCGGTCACCGGGAAGCCGTTGTTGGCGCGGAACTGGCAACCCACTGCAGGCGCGCTGGTCATGCCGTCGCCGACCATGGTGCAGGTGTACTGAGGCGACCAGCCGACGGTGCGGCTGTCGTTGTAGCCGACCATGGCCTGGTGGGTGCGGCCGAACAGCTGGAACGGGCCGGACAGGTCGATTTGCGCGGACTGCTGGGTGGTGTCGCTGGAGCTGTGCAAACCATTCAGTACGGCGCCGCTGCCGTCCTGGTCCCAATAGCCGCCGTAGCTGCCGCGCCCAGCCGAGTTCACCTTGGCAAGGCCGCGATGGTTCAGGGCTTCGGTGGTGGCCTGGGCGGCTTTCAGGTCCAACGTCCAGTCGTTGTCGAAGCGGTGCTCGAGCGAACCGAACGCAGTGCGGGTGGTGTACTCGCCAAAGCTCCAGCTGGGCACCACGTTGGTGCTGCGCGGCAAGTCGGTCTTGCTGCCGTCGCGGTACCAGATCGGAACGTTCGCGCCCCAGCCGCCCCCCACGACCTTGTTGTATTCATACTGGTAACCGGCGCCCAAGGTAGTGGCGTCGTCCAGGTCGAACTCGAAATTGGCCAACGCGGCGCGGGAACGTTCGGACTGGTTGTCGCGGAAGGAGTTGGCATCCTGCTGGGTCATCACGAAGCGCGAACGCAGGCGGCCATCTTCGGACAGCGGCAGGTTCAAGTCAGCACCCAGACGACGCTTGTCCCAGCTGCCGTAAGTGGCATAGGCACTACCGCCGAAGGTTTTGGTGGGTGCCTTGCGGATCAGGTTGACGGTGGCGGAGGGGTCGCCGGTGCCGCCCAGCAGGCCGTTGGCGCCGCGCACGATGTCGATGCGTTCGTACAGGTCCATGTTCAGTGCGTTGCCACTGCCGCTGAAGTCGGAACCGCCCTGGGTCTGCAGGCCGTCGACCTTCCAGTTGCTGATCGAGTAGCCCCGGGCACGGTAGTCGGTACGCCCACCCACCTCGGACTTGTTGGCCGTTACGCCTGGCGTGGTTTCCAGCGCCTGCTCGATGGTGTGGATGTCGCGGTCATCCATCTGCTGGCGGGTAATGGTGGTGACCGATTGCGGCGTCTGGCGTGGCGTCAGCGCCAGGCCGGTGGAGCTACGGGTGCTCTCGACCGTGTAGCCTAGCAGGCCAGCATCGTCGGCCGGCAGCAGAGCGCTGTCTTCGATCTGCGTGGCGTCCAGCTCCAGAGGTTTGCCATCGGCAGCCATGGCCCCGCCACTGATGGCGACGGCAACGAAGAACGCCAGCGGCTTGAGGCGATTGCCACTTTGGCTGATGGGGGTGAACACTTGCGGGATACGCTTGGGATTCATTTGGGAAGGCTTCGTATTTGCAGATGATTTTTTGTTAGGATTCTAGGGATCGGCCCTCCCGGCTCCAGACCCGACATGTACGGGGATGTAATTGAACGTAACGAGCGCCACCGGCCCTCACCGAACAGGTGTTTTCCCGCATGAGCACGACCTTGCTGGTTGTCGACGATGACGACGAGATCCGCGAACTTCTTTGTGATTACCTGACCGATGCCGGCTACAACGTGCTAGCCGCAGCCGATGGTGAGCAGATGCGCGAACAGTTGGTCCGGCACAAGGTGGACCTGGTGGTGCTCGACCTGATGCTGCCGGGTGAAGATGGCCTTAGCCTGTGCCGCCAGTTGCAAGCGACGCCAGGCCTGGCGGTGATCATGCTGTCGGCCAAGGGCAGCACGCTGGACCGCATCATCGGCCTGGAAGTGGGTGCCGACGACTACCTGGCCAAACCTTTCGAGCCCCGCGAGCTGATCGCCCGGATCAAGGCCGTGCTGCGTCGCCCGCAACGCTTGGACACTCCCGCCGAAGAGCCCCCCGTGGCGGACGCCCAGCTGTTCGCAGGCTTTCGCCTGGAACACGTCAAGCGTCTGCTCACCCGCCCCGATGGCGAAACCCTGACCCTGCCGCGCTCCGACTACCGCGTGCTGCGCCAACTGCTGGAAGCCAACAACCGGGTGGTTTCCCGCGACCAGCTGACCCGCAGCGCGTTTGGCCGCGACCACCTGCCCGACGACCGTTCGGTGGACATGTGCGTCAGCCGCCTGCGCCAGCAACTACGCCGTGCGCCGGCGGGGGCCGCGCAAATTCTCACCATCCGCAACGAAGGCTACCTGCTGAGTATCGCCAACCTCGCGGCCGATGCCTGACATGCGCTGGCTTCGCCGGCTGTGGCCGCGCACCTTGTTTGGCCAGCTGCTGCTGATCATGATCAGCGGCACGCTGGTGATCCAGTTGATGTCGAGCAGCATCTGGTTCGATGTGCGTTTCGCCCAGGTACTGGAGGCGCCCATTCGCCTGATCGCCGTGCGCAGTGCCCCCCTGATCGCCCAGGCCAATTGCCAGGCCGGCACGCTGAAGGTGCCCGCGCACTATCAGTTGCGCTGCGCCGAAACGCTACCCACACCTGAACATGACGAGCGCCGGGGGCGCAGGCGCGTCGAACTGTTGCTACAGCAGGCCCTCAAGTACGAACTGGGGCATGCCCAAGACGTGCGCCTGCTGAAGGTGCGACTGACCGATGAGCTGGGCCAGCCGATTGTCTGGCGCAGCCTGTTCGGCCTGCGTACGGCCCAGGCGCATGTGCAGTTCGCGGTGCCGTTGGCCGACGGCCACTGGCTGACCATCGAGGGCCAGGAACTGCAGGGCTGGAGTGGCGAATCGGCCTGGGTGCTGATCAGCGACTACCTGTTGCGGGTGTATGCGCTGCGGATTGTCGCGGTATTGCTGGTGTGCCTGATTGCCGTGCGCCTGTGCCTGCGCCCGTTGCGGCGCCTGGCCGACGCAGCGCGCGGCCTGGGCGGCAACCTCGAGCAGCCTCCCCTGGCACTGGATGGCCCGGAAGAAGTGCGCCAGGCGGCCCAGGCGTTCAACGCCATGCAGCAGCGGCTGATTGCCATGGTCAATGACAAGGCTTACTTCCTGGCCGCCGTGTCCCACGACCTGCGCACCCCGCTGACCCGCATGCGCCTGCGCCTGGAGCGCCTGCCGGACGACGAACACCGCCAGCGCCTGCGGCAGAACATTACCCAGATGGACGACATGATCGGCCAGGTACTCGATTACCTGCGCGCGGGCGAGCAGCTGAATTTGCAGCAGGTGGACCTGGACCGGCTGGTGGCACGCCAGTGCGCCGAGCTGGCCAGCGCCGAAGAAGCGCTGCCGGTGCATGGCAAGGTGGGGTGTTCGCAGGTGGATGCCCTGTTGCTGCAACGCTGCCTGCAAAACTTGTTGGTCAATGCGTTGCGCTACGCGAAGGACATCTCGGTCACATTGGAACGGGCTGTAGATGGGGTGTTCATCCACATCGACGACCGCGGGCCGGGGATTGCGCCGGGCCTGCTGACAACCATCACCGACCCGTTCGTGCGTGGTGAAGGGTCGCGCAACCAGGCATCCGGCGGGTATGGGCTGGGGTTGAGCATTGCCCAGCGGATTGCCAACAGCCATGGCGGTGAGCTGATGGTGGCGAGCCGCGAGGGCGGTGGGTTGCGGGTCAGCATACTGCTGCCTGGCTAACGCTATTTTCTGTGGGAATACGCTATCAGGTAACAGTCTTTTACCGATTACCCAGGTTTTCCCCTCCGCGCCTTTGCCTATCCTATGCCCGGTCATCCTGCCTGCGATGGACCCATGAATCACTCTCTGCCCAGCCGCTACGCCTGCCTCGTCATCTGCCTGTTGTTCACCTTTGCCAGCCTGCCGCTGCTGCCCCAACATGCCTGGCTCTGGCCAATCACACTGATCACTGCCCTGCTCAGCCTGGTCGGGCTCAACGACCTGCGCCAGAGCCACCACGCCGTGCGCCGCAACTACCCGATCCTGGGCAATATCCGCTACCTGATCGAAACCATCCGCCCGGAAATCCGCCAGTACCTGATCGAGGGTGACGACGACAAGCTGCCGTTCTCCCGCTCGCAGCGCTCGCTGGTGTACGCACGCGCCAAGAACGAAAGCGCCGAGAAAGCCTTCGGTACCCTGAACGATGCCTACAAACCCGGTTTCGAATTCATCAGCCATTCGATGCTGCCAGTGGCCACGCCAGACCCGGCCTCGTTCCGCATCGCCATTGGCGGGCCGCAATGCCGCCTGCCCTACTCGGCCTCGATCTTGAACATCTCCGCCATGAGCTTTGGCGCCCTCAGCGCCAATGCCATCGCCGCGCTAAACCGCGGTGCGCGCATGGGCCGTTTTGCCCATGACACGGGTGAAGGCAGCATCAGCCCCTACCACCGCGAACATGGCGGTGACCTGATCTGGGAAATCGGCAGTGGCTACTTCGGCTGCCGTACCGAGGACGGTCGTTTCGACCCGCACCGCTTCGCCGAACAGGCCCGCTCGCCGCAGGTGAAGATGATCGAGATCAAGCTCAGCCAAGGCGCCAAGCCAGGCCACGGCGGCATCCTGCCAGGGCACAAGGTCAGCGCCGAAATTGCCGAGACCCGTGGCGTTCGCGCAGGTGAAGACTGCATCTCTCCGGCCGCGCACAGTGCCTTCCGCACGCCAGTCGAGTTGCTGCAATTCGTGGCCAGCCTGCGCGAGCTGTCGGGTGGCAAGCCCGTAGGCTTCAAGTTCTGCCTGGGTCACCCGTGGGAGTTCATGGGCATTGCCAAAGCCATGCTGGCCACCGGCATCACCCCGGACTTCATCGTTGTCGATGGCAAAGAAGGCGGTACCGGCGCAGCCCCCCGCGAATTCAGCGACAACATGGGCGTGCCCATGCGCGAAGGCCTGATGTTCGTGCACAACACCTTGGTCGGCCTGAACCTGCGCTCCAGCATTCGCATTGGCGCTGCGGGCAAGATTGTCAGTGCCTTCGACATCGCCAGCGTACTGGCCATCGGCGCTGACTGGGTCAACTCGGCGCGCGGCTTCATGTTTGCCATTGGCTGCATCCAGTCGCAAAGCTGCCACACCAACAAATGCCCGACCGGCGTGGCCACGCAAGACCCACTGCGCCAGCGCGCCCTGGTGGTGCCAGACAAAGCCGAACGGGTGGCCAGCTTCCATCGCAACACACTGCACGCACTGGCCGAAATGCTGGCTGCTGCCGGCCTGGAGCACCCTTTGGAGCTTAAGCCCAAGCACCTTGCCCGGCGCATCAGCCCCAGCGAGATCGGGCTGTTTTCGGACCTGCACACGTTCCTCAAGCCAGGCGAATTGCTCAGTGGCTCGATTGAAAGCGAGTTTTATGCGCGGATGTGGCGGATGGCGCGTAGCGACAGTTTTGCGCCGGAGACAGGAGAACTGATGCCCGTTGCAGCAAAAACCGTGCGCCGAAAAGAAACAGCCCCGGCATAAGCCAGGGCTGTTCGATGCTCCAGATCAGGATCAGAAGATGCTGATCGGGTACTCGACGAATACGCGGACTTCGTTGCCGTCGTCGTTGTAACCGTTCTGCTGCACGGCGTTGTTGGTGCGCAGGAACGAGCTACGCAGCTTGATGGACAGGTCCTTGGCCGGGCCGTCCTGCACCACGTAACGGATCTGGTTGAAGATCTCGCGCTCTTTACCTTCGCCGAAGCCCTGCGGGTTGGCGACGTTGCGGGTGTTGATGTTGTCACCCACCACGTAGGCCAGCTTGTAGGTCAGGCCCGGGATGCCGTAGGCACCGAAGTCCAGGCCGTAGCCCAGCTGCCAGGAGCGCTCGTCTTCGGCGTTGAAGTCGGACCAGTACGAGTTGGCCAGGTAGATGGTCGAACCACCGTCACCCACGCCACCGGCGTTCTGGTAGAAACCGTAGTTGTAACCGGTGCTGCCGGTGCTGCGCTGATGCGCGAGGGTGAACGAGTGCGCACCGTACGCGTAAGTGGCTGCCAGGCTCCAGATGGTGTTGGAGTCGCCATTCAGGCCAGCGGCTTGTACGTACTTGTTGTCGATGTCCGACTTGTAGCCGTTGAAGTCCAGGGTCAGGGACTGGTCGCTGGCGATCGGGAAGACGTAGTTCAAGCCCAGGTAGTGCTTCTTCATCACGTCTTCGTTGTCTGCGGTGTACAGCGAAGCGGTGAAGTTGTCGGTGAACTTGTAGCTACCACCGAAGACGTTGATCGACTTCAGGCCGCCACCGTCACGGCGCTCGGCGCTTTTGCGCGCTTCCTGGGTGAAGCGGCCGGCGTTCAGTTCCAGGCCCTCGATCTCTTTCGAGGTGATCAGGGTACCGGTGAAGCTTTCTGGCAGCAGACGCGCGTCGTCGTACTGCAGCACTGGCAGTGCTGGCATCTGGTCACCGTACTTCAGCACGGTGTTGGAAATGCGGAATTTTACTGCTGCGCCACCACGGGCCAGGTTGTGCGGCGAGCTGGCATTGCCTTCGGCATTGGTGGTTTCGTGCGGCTTGAAGAAGTCGACGCCGCCGCCACCGTTGTGGCCTTTGCCGCCATCAAGGCGCACGGCGTACAGCCCGAATGCGTCGACGCCGACGCCAACGGTGCCCTGGGTGAAGCCGGAGGAGAAGTTGGCGATGAACGCCTGGCCCCATTCGATCTGGTCATCGGTGCCGTGCTTCTTGTCACGGTTGATGTAGGCGTTGCGCAGAAGGACGTTGGCGTGGCTGTCCTCGATGAAGCCCTTGCTGTCGGCCTGGTCATTGGCCTGTGCCTGGGTCGCGGCGATCATCGCCAAGGCGACCAGGCTGATCCTGGTTTTCAACATGTTGTTTTCCTTATTTCTTAATCAAAAACGCTCTGCAATATGACGCCAGGAACCAACGCCCCTTCGTAGGTTCGACGCTATGCGGATCCCGCCTGGTGGGCCAGCTGGTAAGTACACGGCAGCCCTCGGCAGCAGCATGGCCAAGATAATGGCCAGCAGGCGTTGGCCGAATCCTAGCCGTGTGCGATTACAAATGTCAAAAAGTCGTGAAATGCAGGTTGATATAACCAAAATTATCGGCAGAGCTGGTGCATTTCCATGCAGGTTTGCGCTATCAGCGGGCAATTTATCTCGTGTGGGAAATTACCTTTTGATCGAACGGACAATTTCCCGAGAGCGGGCAAACCGTGGCGGCAGAGGCTGTTACAAAGAGATACATATGTAAAGACAACCCTTTACAAATACCCAAGCAAGAGTAAATAGCAAGCATTACCATTCGCGCCTTATTTTTCACCTGCCCGGTCCGGATGTGTCCATGCTCGTACCCTGCCGCCTTTCCCCCTTGACGCTTGCCCTGCCGCTGCTGTTCAGCGCCGGCTTGGCCAGTGCCGCCACCACCACGCTGCCAGAGTCGTCGGTTACCGCCGACAGCGAGCGTGAGAAGGACAACCCGCGAGTCAAGGAGGTGAGCACCGCCACCCGCACCTCGACGCCGGTACGCTATGTGCCGCAGGCCATCGACACGGTGAAAACCGCCAATGTGCTGGACTACGGCAGTAACACCCTGGGTAAGGCGCTGGAGGGGATCCCCAACGTCAGCAGCGGCGCCGACACCCGCTTTGACAGCGTGCGCATCCGCGGCTTCGAGGCCAGCAACGACTTCTACCTGGACGGCATTCGCGACGACAGCCAGTACATCCGCGACCTGCACAACATCGAGCGGGTCGAGGTGCTCAAGGGGCCGGCGGCGGTGCTGTATGGCCGTGGCAGCCAGGGCGGCATCGTCAACCGGGTCAGCAAGGCTCCGGAGCAGGGGCGCCGCTCGAGCATCGAAGCACAGGCCGGCAGCGAAGACCTGCGCAGCCTGTATGCCGACCTCAGCGCCGACCCCAGCGATACCGTAAGCCTGCGCCTGAACATGGGCAACCAGGACAACAACAGCTTCCGCGAGGGTATCGACGGCAGCCGCCAGCTGTTCGCCCCGTCGGTCAGCTGGCAAATCACTCCCGACCTGAACTGGCTGGTGCAGTACGAATACAGCCGCTACAACCGCACGCCCGACCGGGGCATCCCCGGGGTGAATGGCCGCCCGGCCGACGTCAGCCGCGGCACCACCTACGGCGACCAGCGCGACTACATCGATGACCGCGCCCAGTCCCTGCGCTCACGCCTGAACTACCAGCTGAACGAAACCTGGCAGCTGCGCCATACCCTGGGCCTGTTCAAGCTCGACAGCGAGTTCGACAACACCTACGTCACGGGCTACAACGCTAGCACCAATGTCCTGACCCGCCAGCGCTGGCAGCAGGACCTGAACACCCGCAACCTGTTCAACAACCTGGAGGCCGAGGGCGATTTCGACACCCTGGGCCTGGAGCACAAGCTGCTGCTGGGCCTGGAGTTCGGCAACCAGAAGCGTGACCCTGTGCTGTATACCGCTGGTAGCCAGCCGCTCCCGGGCTTGGGCAAACCCGGTAGCAACCAGCAGCACAATGGCACACTGGTGCTGTCGAGTAACAACCATACTGTGGTCGATAGCCGCGGCCTTTACCTGCAAGACCAGATCCGCCTGAACGATCAATGGCAAATCCTGGCTGGCGTGCGCTTCGACCAGTTCGACGTGGAAACCACCAACAAGGATGGCGTGCGCGAACCGCAGGACAGCAACAGCACCAGCCCGCGCCTGGGCGTGGTCTACACGCCATGGCGGGATCATTCGTTCTACGCCTCGTGGAGCAAGACCTTCTCGCCGGTGGGCGGCGGCTTGATCGGCATCACCCCGGATGCGCCGGGCAACGGCAACGACGCCAAGCCGGAAGAGACCCGGCAGAAAGAAATCGGGGTGAAAAGCGATTGGCTCGACCAGCGCCTGACCACCACCCTGGCCATCTACGAGCTGGAACTGTACAACCGCCGCACCCGTGATCCGGAAAACCCGAATAACATCTTGCTCAGCGGCTTGCAGCGTTCGCGCGGCATCGAGTTGACGGCCACCGGCAATATCGTCGGCAACTGGTATGTACGCGGCGGCATCGGCCTGCAGGATGCGATCATCGTCAAGGACAACAACGGCCAGGAAGGCAACCGCATCAACGATGTGGCCAAGCGCAACGCCAGCCTGTTCGTGACCTGGAAACCAGAGCTGGGCTGGTACGCCGAAACCGGCGTTACGCTGGTAGGTGAGCGTTATGCGGACAACCAGAACACCACGGTGTTGCCAGGGTATGGCCGTTGGGATGCGCTGGCGGGGTACCGCACCCATGACTGGGATGTGCGGGCGGCGTTGAGCAACATTGCCGACAAGACCTACTACAGCTCGGCGACCAGTGCAGCGCAGATTCAGGTGGGGGACCCGCGTAGCCTGGTGGTCACGGGTAGCTACAGCTTCTGATCTTTATTGCTGTACCGGCCTCTTCGCGGCTGAAGCTGCACACACAGGGTCACCACAGGTTTCGAGACATGTGGAGTACCTGTGGAAGCGGGTTCACCCGCGAAGAGGCCGGCACAGAAATACCAATTCGATCAGTGCCACACCGCCATCAGCGCCTGCATCTCTGCTTCGCTGATCAGCCCTTGGGGGTAGCGCCCGGCAAGCAGACGTCGTGGGTCGGTCGTCCTGACCCTGATGCTTCCATGGTGTTTCAACCACTTCGCCACAACCTTGAGCGATTGGTGATTCACTGCCGATGGGCGCAAAGCCGACTCACTTGCTGCGTTCATGTCTACACGTACTCCCTGGCCCGTGAGCGGCTAATCTACGTAGGTAATGTTACAGATCCGAGAGCGCGGCCCGGCCGAGCTATCTGCTTGAAAAACAATACAAAACCTATGCCAGCCTGGGCGCCGGATGTCGCCCGAAAAAAAAGGCCCGTCAAATGACGGGCCTTTTTTAATTCACGCTGGGCTCAACGCTTGACCGGCGCGGGCTGCTGCTGAGTCAGGCAGTGGATGTTGCCGCCACCCAGCAACAATTCGCGGCCAGGGATCATCACCACTTCATGGTCAGGGAAGATCTTTGCCAGGATCGCTCTGGCTTCGGCATCTGCCGGGTCGTCGAAGCTTGGCGCGATGATGCCGCCGTTGACGATCAGGAAGTTCACGTACGAACCGGCAAGGCGCACCGACGGGTCTCGCTCCTGGCTGCCGGCCACCTGATCGACACCGGCACACTCTTCAGCGGTGGCAAACAGCGGGCCCGGGATCGGCATCTTGTGCACGATGAACTCGCGGCCCTTGGCATCGCGGGTGTTCTTCAACACCTCCATGGCCGCGTGGCAGCGCGCATAGTTGGGGTCGTTGGAATCATCGGTCCAGGCCAGTAACACTTCACCCGGGCGCACGTAACAGCAGAAGTTGTCGACGTGGCCGTCGGTTTCGTCGTTGTACAGGCCATCGGGCAGCCAAACCACGGTGTCGACCGCCAGCTGATCGCGCAGCACCGCTTCGATCTGCTCGCGGTTCAGGTGCGGGTTGCGGTTACGGTTGAGCAGGCATTCCTCGGTGGTGATCACGGTGCCTTCACCGTCCACGTGGATCGAGCCGCCTTCCAGCACGAAGCCCTCAGTCTGGTAGCGCTGGCAGCGCTCCATTTCCAGCACCTTGGCGGCCAGTTCCTCGTCGCGGTTCCACGGCGCGTACAGGCCGCCGTCGAAGCCGCCCCAGGCATTGAAGCCCCAGTCCACACCACGCACTTCACCTTGGTCGTTGATGACGAAGGTTGGGCCGGTATCACGCACCCAGGCGTCGTCGTTGCTGATTTCGACCACGCGAATGTTCGGCTGGTCGAGCTGGCGACGGGCATTTTCGTACTGGCCGGCGGAGGCCGCGACGGTGACAGGTTCGAAGCGGGCAATGGCCTTGGCCAGGGTCACATGCGCAGCCTGTGCCGGCTTGCCGCCCAGGCGCCAGTTGTCCGGGCGCTCCGGCCAGACCATCCACACCTGGGTTTGCGGGGCCCACTCGGCGGGCATGTGGAAACCATCGGCACGGGGCGTGGAGTTGAGGGTTTTCATGGGTGACCTCTATGATGGCCCTGAGCCGGAGTGTGCTGGGGCGTTTGTCAATTTATAACCGATATATATCGATATTTGAAGCCCGGTAGTCGGGAATGACTCGCTAATTACCTGCAATTAAATCGATAACAATCGAATCATGCAAAGCCGTGCCTGGTGCCGCTACCGGTCTGACGTCTACCATAGCCATACCTTATGCATCCTGTTGCATCGGCATGCGGACAATTCCAGCGGGGCCGACTAGGGTCAATACTTGGGCAACGGGCCAGCGAGCCACTATGAACATCATCCCTACCGCAATCCCTGAAGTACTGATCATCGAGCCGAAGGTTTTCGGTGACAGCCGTGGTTTTTTCTTCGAGGCATTCAACGCGCGTGAGTTCGCGCGGCAAACCGGTGTGAAGGCCGAGTTCGTGCAGGACAACCACTCTCGCTCCATCAAGGGTGTACTGCGCGGGCTGCACTATCAGGTCGAGAACACCCAAGGCAAGCTGGTGCGGGTGGTACACGGGGAAATCCGCGATGTCGCCGTGGACGTGCGCAAAAGCTCGCCAACCTTTGGCCAATGGGTCGCCGTGCACCTGTCGGCCGACAACCACCGCCAGCTATGGGTACCTCCCGGTTTCGCCCACGGTTTTGCGGTGATGAGCGAATCGGCCGAGTTCCTCTACAAGACCACCGATTACTACAACCCCGGCGCCGACCGCTGCATCCGCTGGGACGACCCGCAACTGGCCATCGACTGGGGGTTGCAGCAACCACCGGTGCTGTCGGACAAGGACAAGCTCGGCCTGCCACTGGCAGAGGCGGAACTGCTGCCTTAACTAGCGCATAATTGCGCCAGACTTTTCTGGCGCATTTACGTGATGATTGCAAAACCCACGCCCCCACGCCGTCCCCGCTGGCGCAGCCTGGCCTTGTTGGCCCTGTGCCTGGCCCCGTTGTTGTGGCCCCTGCATCACCTGGCCGAACGCTACTACCAGGAAGAGCTGGCCTCGCAGAACCGCCAGACCCTCGACCTGTACGTCGCCAACCTGCTCGGCACCCTGCACCGCTACGAAACCTTGCCGCAGATCCTCGGTGACCTGCCGGCGCTACGTGGCGTGCTGGCAGACCCGTTCCGCCTGGAAGCGGTGACCAACGCCAACCGCCTGCTCAAGGGCATCGTGCAGCAGACCGGTGCCGAGGTGATGTACCTGATGGACGTCAGCGGCAACACCCTGGCCGCGTCCAACTGGGACAAGCACGACAGCTTCGTCGGCCGCAACTTCGCCTTCCGCCCCTATTTCAACGAAGCCATGGCCGGCCACCTGGGCCGCTTCTTCGGCCAGGGCACCACCTCGGCCAAGCGCGGCTACTTCTTTGCCGCAGCCGTGCGGGACCGCGAGCGGATCGTTGGCGTGCTGGTGGTCAAGGTCGACCTCGACCACACCGAAACCCTTTGGGGCCGCACCCCCGAGCAGCTGTTGCTGACCGATCACAATGGTGTGGTCATCCTGACGTCGCGGCCCGATTGGCGCTTCCGTGCTACGCGCACGCTGACCGAGGCAGAGCGCCAGGCCATCATCGCCATCCAGCCCTACCCGACCCAGGCCCCACAACCGCTGGTGCTCAGCCCGGACGCCTGGATCACCCAGACCCGCGACATCAAGGAGACCGGCTGGCAGGTCAGCATCCTCGCGCCGCGCATGCTCGTCGATCGCTCGGTGCAAACGGTGATGGCCATCGGTGCCGGTACGCTGCTGGTACTGATGCTGCTGGCCGGCCTGGTGATGCAACGACGGCGCCACTACATCGACCGCATCGACTTCGAAGCCCGTGGCCGCCAGGAGCTGGAAAAGCGCGTGGCCCAACGTACCGCCGACCTTGAAGGCCTGAACACACGGTTAAAAAATGCCGTGCTGGAACGCGAAAACGCCCAGCAAGAAGCAGTGCGCGCCCAGGACGAACTGGTGCAGGCGGGCAAGCTGTCGGTACTCGGCACCATGTCGGCCAGCATCAGCCACGAGCTGAACCAGCCGCTGGCGGCCATCCGCAGCTACGCGGAAAACGCCGAAATACTGCTGGACCACCAACGCACCGATGACGCCCGCGGCAACCTCAAGCTGATCGGCGAGCTGACCGGGCGCATGGCCTCGATCATCGCCCACCTGCGCGCCTTCGCCCGCCGCGACCGCCATGCCCCGGAAAGCGTGGCCTTGCAGCCAGCCCTGGACGATGCCCTGGCACTGCTGGCCAAGCGCCGCCGGGCGATGGCCGTGGAGCTGATCCGCGACCTGCCGGAGGCGACCTTGTGGGTACAAGCCGGTGAAACCCGCCTGCGCCAGGTGCTCGGCAACCTGCTGGCCAATGCCCTCGACGCCCTGACCGAAAAGGCCAACCCGCGCCGCTTGTGGCTAAGTGCCGAGCAGCGCGATGACTGCGTCTACCTGTACATCCGCGACAACGGCCCCGGCTTCAGCCGCCAGGCCCTGGAGCATGCCAAGGAGCCGTTCTTCACCACCAAGACCCGCACCCAGGGCCTGGGCCTGGGCCTGGCCATCTGCGAAAGCCTGATGCGCGCCTTGGGCGGTGAACTGCTGCTGGCCAACCACCCGGAAGGAGGCGCACTGCTGACCCTGCAGCTGCGCGTGGCCGCGCCTGGCGCTACTTTGCCCAATTCGGAGGACTCCTCGGCATGACCACCGAGACACTGATCGACAGCCAAGCCCAGGTCATCCTGGTGGACGATGACCCGCACCTGCGACAGGCGCTGAGCCAGACCCTGGACCTGGCCGGGCTCAAGGTGGTCGCCCTGGCCGATGCCCAAGGCCTGGCCGAGCGTATCGAGGCCGACTGGCCCGGTGTGGTGGTCAGCGACATCCGCATGCCCGGTATCGATGGCCTGCAGCTGCTGGAGCAACTGCACGGCCGCGACAGCGAGCTGCCGGTGCTGCTGATTACTGGCCACGGCGATGTGCCACTGGCGGTGCAGGCGATGCGCGCCGGGGCTTATGACTTCCTGGAAAAACCCTTTGCCACAGACGCCCTGCTCGACAGCGTGCGCCGCGCCCTGGCCCTGCGCCGCCTGGTGCTGGACAACCGCAGCCTGCGCCTGGCACTGAGCGACCGCCAGCAACTGGCCACCCGGCTGGTCGGCCATTCGCCGTCCATGCTGCGCCTGCGCGAGCAGATCGGTGCCCTGGCCGGCACCCGCGCCGATGTGCTGATACTGGGTGAAACCGGCGCGGGCAAAGAGGTGGTGGCCCGCGCCCTGCACGACCTGTCCAGCCGCCGCGACGGCCCGTTCGTGGCGATCAACGCCGGCGCGCTGGCCGAGTCAGTGGTGGAAAGCGAGCTGTTCGGTCATGAGCCAGGCGCCTTCACCGGCGCGCAAAAACGCCGTATCGGCAAGTTCGAGTTCGCCAATGGCGGCACGCTGTTCCTCGACGAAATCGAGAGCATGAGCCTGGATGTACAGGTAAAACTGCTGCGCATGTTGCAGGAACGGGTGGTCGAGCGACTCGGCGGCAACCAGCTGATCCCGCTGGATATCCGCATCATTGCCGCGACCAAGGAAGACCTGCGCCAGTCCGCCGACCAAGGGCGCTTCCGTGCCGACCTGTATTACCGCCTGAACGTGGCGCCGCTGCGTATTCCACCGCTGCGCGAACGCGGCGATGACATCCTGGTGCTGTTCCAGCACTTCGCCGACGCCGCCAGCCAGCGCCATGGCCTGCCCCCGCACACCCTGCAGCCAGTGCAGCGTGCCGTGCTGTTGCGCCACCCCTGGCCAGGCAATGTGCGCGAGCTGCAAAACGCCGCCGAGCGTTTCGCCCTTGGCCTGGAGCTGGCCCTGGACGGCCAGGCGCCGCCGGCGACAGCAGCTGCTGTGCCAATGCTGAGCGGCAACCTCAGCGAGCAGGTCGAGCAGTTCGAACGCTCGCTGATCGCTGCCGAACTGGCCCAGCCACACAGCTCCATGCGCAGCCTGGCCGAGGCGCTGGGCATCCCCCGCAAGACCCTGCACGACAAGCTGCGCAAGCACAGCTTGAGCTTCGACGGCGGCAGCGGCGGGCATGACGACCAAGAGGACCACCGTTAATGAGCACCGATAGCCAGTACCTGCAGTCCGTACTGCACAGCGACATCCCCCTGACCCGCGAAATGGGCCTGGAAGTGATCGATTGGCAGCAGCACACCCTGCGCCTGCAACTGCCGCTGGCGGCCAACGTCAACCACAAGAGCACCATGTTTGGCGGCAGCCTTTACTGCGCCGCCGTGCTGGCGGGCTGGGGCTGGCTGCACCTGCGCCTGAGGGCGCTGGGGATCGATGACGGGCATATCGTCATCCAGGAAGGGCAGATCAGTTATCCGTTGCCGGTCACCGGTGCGGCGGTGGCGCGTTGTGTAGCGCCCGACGAAAAGACCTGGGAGCGATTCCTGGCCATGTACCAGCGCCGTGGGCGGGCGCGGTTGACGTTGGAAACCACCGTGAGCAATGCCGGTAGTGACGAGCCGGCAGTGAAATTCAGCGGCCAGTACGTGCTGCACCGCTAATGCGACTAAAGCGGCCTTTGTGGGAGCGGCCCTTTCGCGACACAAGGCCGCTCCCACAGGATCGTGCCAGGCAGTTAGATGAGGTTCAGGAAGGCCTGGCGCCATGCAGCATTGGCAGGCAATGCCAGGAAATGCGGATTGAGCAGCGACTCGCGTGGCGGGTACCGAAACGGCAAGCCATCCAGCCCGATCACTTCGCCACCGGCCCCTTCCACCACACCCTGCGCCGCAGCAGTGTCCCACTGCGAAGTCGGCGCCAGGCGCGGATAGCAGTCTGCGCTGCCCTCAGCCAGCAGGCAGAACTTCAACGAACTGCCGATATTGGCCAGCTCCAGCTCACCCACCGCAGCCCCAAGGCCCGCCAACAGCGCTTCCTGCTCCGGGCTGGAATGCCGACGGCTGGCCACCACGGTAAAACGCTCGCCCTGCGCGGGTGCGTTGCGTACCTGGATCGGCTGGGCTACCTCACCGGCATCTGCACGCCAGGCCCCCATGCCGCGCCCACCAAAATAGCAGCGCCCATTGGTGGGCATCGACACCACGCCAAACACCACCTCGCCGTTTTCGACCAGGGCGATGTTGACCGTGAACTCTTCGCTGCCGGCAATGAACTCCTTGGTGCCGTCCAGCGGGTCGACCAGCCACCAGCGGCTCCAGCCCTGACGCTCGGCCAGCGGAATGTTGCAGTCTTCCTCGGACAGCACCGGAATGTGCGGGGCCAGCGCCAGCAGGCCATCGGCAATCACCCGGTGCGCGGCCAGGTCGGCGGCGGTCACCGGCGAATCGTCGGCCTTGTTGGTCACGGCCACATCGGCACGCCAGAACGGCAGGATCGCCTCGCCTGCGGTCAGTGCCAGCTTGACCACTTCGTGCATCAGTTGCAGGTCGTTCATAGCTCCAGCAGCCCCCGCTGGATCATCAGGTCACGGGCCAGGTACAGCGCCGCCAGGGCGCGGCCCTCGGTGAACTGTGGGTGCATGGCCAATGCCGACAACTCGCGCAGGTTGACCTTGTCGACCCGCATCGGCTCTGGCTCATCGCCTTCCAGGCGCTCTTCGTACAGGTCGGTGGCCAGCACTACCTGGATCTTCTGGCTCATGTAGCCCGGCGACAGCGACAGCTCGGTCAGGTGCTCCAGCTGGCGTGCGCCAAAACCGGCTTCTTCCTTGAGCTCCCGGTCGGCTGCCGCCAGCACATCCTCGCCCGGCTCGATCAGGCCCTTGGGCAACGACAGCTCGTATTCATCGGTGCCGCCGCAGTATTCCTCCACCAGCACGGCATGCTCGGCGTCGAGCATGGCAACGATCATCACCGCGCCGTAGCCGTTACCCCGGCCCACCAAACGCTCGTAGGTACGCTCATTGCCATTGCTGAAGCGCAATTGCACGGCTTCGACCCGGAACAGGCGGCTGCTGGCGACGATTTCGCGGCTGAGGACGGTGGGTTTCTGGCGCATGGGGCGGCTCCTTGGCGTGAACGGGTTACTATACCGTGGCTAGCCGACTGATCGAGAGTTTCCCATGCCTGTTATTCCCTGGTCTGCCATCGATACCGTCCTGCTGGACATGGACGGCACCCTGCTCGACCTGCATTACGACAACCGCTTCTGGCTGGAGCACCTGCCCCAGCGCTATGCCGAGCTGCACGGGGTGAGCCGGACCATGGCGGAAATGGAGCTGCAGCCACTGTTCGAGCGCAATGCCGGCACGCTGAACTGGTATTGCCTGGATTTCTGGAGCCGCGAGCTGCGCCTGCCAATCCGAGAGCTGAAGCAGGAAATCGCCGACCTGATCGCCCTGCGCCCAGACGCCGACACCTTCCTTGCGGCAATCCGCAAGGCGGGCAAACGCGTGGTGATGATCACCAATGCGCACCGCGACTCGCTGTCGCTGAAGCTGGAGCGGGTGGAACTGGCGCCGTATTTCGAACGGCTGATCAGCTCGCACGATTATGGCTACCCGAAGGAAAGCCCGCAGTTTTGGGATGCCTTGCAGGCGGACATCGGTTTTGAGCCGGGGCGCAGCCTGTTTATCGATGACACGCTGGCGATACTGCGCAGTGCACAACGATTTGGGGTGGGCCACCTGCTGGCGGTGCGCCAGCCGGATAGCAAGGCAGGGCCGCGGGATACCGAAGAGTTTGCGGCGGTCGAGGATTACCGGGACTTACTGGCAGGCCTGTAGGAGCAGCCTTGTGCTGCGAAGAGGCCGGTATGACAGAAAATTGTCTGTGAAAGTACCGGCCTCTTCGCAGCACAAGGCTGCTCCTACAAGCACTTCACCGCCATTGAAAGCAGTGCAACAACTGTGGGAGGAAGATTACTCAGGAATACGCAGCACCTGCCCCGGGTAGATCTTGTCCGGATGCGACAGCATCGGCTTGTTGGCCTCGAAAATCTTGTTGTACTGGTTGGCGTTGCCATAAACCACGATTGAAATGGCCGATAGCGTGTCGCCCTTTTTCACGGTAACGAACCGGGCCGCCTTCACCACTGGCCCGGTCACGGTGATCTGGTCATCCACGCTGGCCACACCATTGATGTTGCCGGCTGCAAGAATGATCTTCTCCTTCTCTTCCTGGCTGGCCACTTCACCCTTGAGGGTGATCGTGTCTCCCTCTACAGTGGCGGTGATCTTCGGGTTGCCCAGGCCAACGTCTTGCACGTGTTTTTTCAGCTGCTCCCCGGCATTGGCATTGCCAGGGGTCAGCAGGTCGATCAACTTCTCGCCGGCTTCCTTCACGAAACTGAACAGGCTCATTGCGCTCTCCTTGTTGACGAAACCTCGGACTCACGAGTCTAGGCCAGCTTTTCCACTCCCGCCCCCTGTGCGACCAATCGACACGGTCTATCAAGGCATAGACCCTAGCGATTAGACGCCGCCGGCCCGCAAGCCTAGGCTTGTGCTATCAGAAAGCCGCCGGTATTCAACGCCCCGATGAACAGCAAACCTCCGGTCTGCGCGGCATCATCGCCCTTGTCCATGCCCGCCGCCAGCAACACCTACGATTACGTCCAGCTCAGCGACGCCCAACGCGACAGCACCCCGCTGGCCGAAGAAGTGGCCCTGGCCATTGTCTACAACGGCCTCAACCAGGCGGTGATGCTGGTCAGCCCCACCGACCTGGAAGACTTCGCCGTCGGTTTCAGCGTTGGCAGCGGCATTGTCGAAGGCACCGCAGAAATCTACGACCTGAAGCTTTCCGGCAGCGGCTCGGCAATGTATGCCGACCTGGAAATTTCCAGCCGGGCGTTCTGGAACCTCAAAAACCAGCGCCGCCAGCTGGCCGGCACCAGTGGTTGCGGCCTGTGCGGGGTCGAAGCGCTTGAACAGGCGCTACCGGACCTGCCCGAACTGCCGGGCGCGCCCCTGCCCCCGCCCCAGTGGCTGGTTGGCCTGCGTGAACGCATCGATGCCTTCCAGCCGCTGGGCCAGCATTGCGGGGCTGTGCATGCCGCGCTGTTCATGGACCGCCATGGCGAGCTGCTGCTCGGCCGTGAAGACATCGGCCGGCACAACGCCCTCGACAAGCTGATCGGCGCCCTGCTGCGCCAAGGCATAGACAGCCAGGGCGGCCTGGCCATCGTCACCAGCCGCTGCAGCCTGGAGCTGATCCAGAAAGTACTGCGTGCCGGCATCCAGACCCTGGTCAGCCTGTCGGCGCCCACCGGCCTTGCCCTGCAATGGGCACGCAAGCACAACCTCAACCTCATCCATCTGCCAAAGCACAGCGCACCGCGGGTCTACAGCCCGGCGGCGGAGTCGTAATACCCGTGACCTCCTACCAGCACCTCCCGGACAACGCCCCAGCCTCCCCCCCTCGCTACAAGCCCTACCACGGCCCCGCCGGTGGCTGGGGCGCGTTGCGCAGCGTGGCCAAGGCCTGGGTCGGCAGCGACAACGCGCTGAAGAACATTCGCGCGCTGCTCAAGACCAACCAGAACGGCGGCTTCGACTGCCCGGGCTGCGCCTGGGGCGATTCGCCGGAAAGCGGCATGGTCAAGTTCTGCGAGAACGGCGCCAAGGCAGTGAACTGGGAGGCGACCAAGCGCCGCGTCGATGCTGCCTTCTTCGCCCGTTACAGCGTCACCTCGCTGCTGCAGCAGAGCGACTACTGGCTGGAGTACCAAGGGCGCCTGACCGAACCGATGGTCTACGACGCGCCCAGCGACCGGTACCTGCCAATCAGCTGGGATGCCGCGTTCGCCCTGATCGCCCGCGAGCTGAACAAGCTGGCCAACCCTGACCAGGCCGAGTTCTATACCTCGGGGCGCGCCAGCAACGAAGCGGCGTACCTGTACCAGTTATTCGTGCGCGCCTACGGCACCAACAACTTCCCCGACTGCTCGAACATGTGCCACGAGGCCAGTGGCGTGGCCCTCGGGCAAAGCGTCGGGGTTGGCAAGGGCACCGTCACCTTCGACGATTTCGAGCATGCCGACACGATTTTCGTCTGGGGCCAGAACCCCGGCACCAACCACCCGCGCATGCTCGACCCGCTGCGCGATGCGGTGAAGCGTGGCGCCCAGGTGGTGTGCGTAAACCCGCTGAAGGAACGTGGCCTGGAGCGTTTCCAGCACCCGCAGAACCCGCTGGAGATGCTGACCAACAGTGACCGGCCGACCAACACCGCGTTCTTCCGCCCGGCACTGGGCGGCGACATGGCGATGCTGCGCGGCATGGCCAAGTTCGCCCTGCAATGGGAACGCGAAGCCCAGGCCAAGGGCGAACCGGCCGTGTTCGACCATGCTTTCATTGCCGAACATGGCCATGGCGTCGACGAGTACCTGGCAGTGGTAGATGCCACGCCGTGGGAGCACATCCAGGCGCAGTCCGGCCTGGCCCTAGCCGACATCCAGCTGGCCGCCCGCATGTACTGCCGCGGCAAGCGGGTGATCATGTGCTGGGCGATGGGCATCACCCAGCACCGCCATTCGGTGCCGACCATCCAGGAAATCGTCAACCTGCAGATGCTGCGCGGCAACATCGGCGCTCCCGGCGCCGGCCTGTGCCCGGTGCGTGGCCACAGCAACGTGCAGGGCGACCGCACCATGGGCATCAACGAGCGCCCGCCGGTGGCCCTGCTTGACGCCATCGAAAAGCGTTTCGGCTTCCCCGTGCCCCGGCACAACGGCCACAACACCGTCGAAGCGATTCACGCCATGCTCGATGGGCGGGCCAAGGTATTCATCGGCCTGGGGGGTAATTTTGCACAGGCCACGCCGGACACCGAGCGTACCGCACAGGCACTGCGCAATTGCGAGCTGACCGTACATATCAGCACCAAGCTCAACCGCAGCCACCTGGTGCATGGCAAGCAGGCGCTGATCCTGCCGTGCCTGGGCCGCACCGACATCGACCTGCAGGCCGACGGGCCACAAGCGGTGACGGTGGAAGACTCGTTCAGCATGGTGCACGCCTCCAACGGCCAGCTGAAGCCGCTGTCGACGCAAATGCGCTCGGAACCGGCAGTGGTTGCCGGCATCGCCGCCGCGACCCTGGGCAAGCAACCGGTGGACTGGCACTGGCTGGTGGCCGACTACGACCGCATCCGCGACCTGATCGGCGATACCATCGCCGGCTTCAGCGGTTTCAACCAGCGCCTGCAACACCCAGGCGGCTTCTACCTGGGTAACAGCGCCGGCAGCCGCGAATGGAAGACCAGCACCGGCCGCGCCAACTTCAAGGCCAACCTGCTGCCGGATTCGTTGCTCGATGAGCGCGTGCGCGCCAGTGGCCAGCTGCCGGACCTGATCATGCAGTCGATGCGCTCGCACGATCAGTACAACACCACCATCTACGGCCTGGACGACCGCTACCGCGGCGTGCGCGGCCAGCGCGAGGTGCTGTTCGCCAACGAAGCCGACATCATCCGCCTGGGCTTCCAGCCGGGGCAGAAGGTCGACATCGTGTCGCTGTGGGGGGATGAGCATGTGCGCCGGGTGCAGGGCTTCACCCTGCTGGCCTTCGACATCCCGGCCGGGCAGGCAGCGGCGTACTACCCCGAAGTGAACCCGCTGGTGCCGCTGGAGAGCATTGGCGATGGCAGCCATACGCCGACATCGAAGTTCATTGCCATCAAACTGGAGCGGGCACGGGACGACGGGCGTATCCTGTAGAAACGAAAAAGCCCTGTTCCATTGCGGTTCAGGGCTTTGTCATAAAGGTCTCAGACAGCCGAAAATGCATAAAGTTTCACAGCAAATACAGTAACTTAGCGAATTGTGTACAACTCGTGTTACTCGTCGGATTTCCGTTGCCAGCCGCGCCGCTTAGCCTCAAATTCGCCTCGTCATCCCTATGAGGCTCTCTTGATGAAGAAGTACTCCTCGATTTTGTTGTTGTCTTTCAGCTTGCTCAGCGGCGTTGCCATGGCAGGCGGCAATACCGAGGCCGGCATTGGCGGCGCATTGGGTGGGGTACTCGGCTCCGTAGTGGGCAACTCCATCGGTGGTAGCACGGGCGGTGCCATTGGTGCCGGTCTGGGCGGCGCAGCCGGTGGTGCCCTGGGTGCCGACAAGCGCCAGCGTGGCGAGGCTGCTATCGGCGGCGCGCTGGGCGCTGCAGGCGGTAACGTGGTCGGTCGCTCGGTGGGCGGCACCACCGGTAGCTACATTGGTGCAGCCGCAGGCGGCGGCGCCGGTGGCGCGCTCGGCAACTACATGGGCAACAAAGCCGATGACGACGACCGCGATGACGATCGTCGCTACCGTCGCGGCTACGACGACCGGCGTCACTACGACCGTGGCCACCACTACGGCCACCGCAAGCACAAGCGCCACTGGCGCGACTGATGCCTGAGGGCCTCGCCCCGGCAGCAAAAGCCCCGCCCCTTTCGGCGGGGCTTTTTTATGCCTGCTATCCCAGCACCAGGCCAGACAGGATCACTTGCAGCGGCTCAGGCAACACCACAGGACGACCACTGGCCCGTTCGATGAACACCTGAACCACCGTACCTGCCGCACACGCCTCCGGCTCGCCCGGGCGGAACAGCGCCAGGCGGTACTCCACCGTACTACCCGCCAGGCGCGTCACCCCCAAGCCCACTTCGAGAACGTCGGGGAAGCCCGGCAGCGCGAAGAAATCCGCCGCCGAACTGACCACGAATGCCGCCAGCTCGCCGTCACGCAAGTCCACCTCGGCCTGTTCGACAAGGAAGGCCTGGATAGCCGTTTCGAAAAAGCCATGTACGGTCGCTCCGGCGATATGGCCGTTGACGTCGTTGTCCGAAGGGCGGGTGAGGATGGGGTGGAAGTGGTTGAAGGCACTGCGCTGAGGGGATTCGGTCATCTGTCTGGCTCTTGTCTCGCAAATGATGCTGACAGTGAAACAGAAATTCCAGATTTCCGCTGCCTGAGCCGCCCTCTTCGCGGGTAAACCCGCTCCCACAGGAATCGCCGCGAAGAGGCCGGCTCAGGATATCGTTCAAAAAAAGCCGCCCCAAAGGGCGGCCTTCTTGTAGCGCTGGGCTCAGCTTACAGCTGCGGGCCAGCGGCCTTGATGGCGTCGGAAACTTCGAACTTCTTGAAGTTTTCGATGAACAGCTTGGCCAGGCCTTTGGCGGCCTCGTCGTAGGCAGCTTTGTCAGCCCAGTTGGTGCGCGGGTTGAGCAGCTCGGTTTCAACGCCCGGGACAACTTTTGGCACGTCCAGGTTGATGATGTCCAGGTGCTCGGTTTCGGCACCGACCAGCGCGCCGCTCTGGATCGCAGCGATCACCGCACGGGTGGTCGGGATGCTGAAGCGCTTGCCAACGCCGTAGCCACCGCCGGTCCAGCCGGTGTTGACCAGGTAGACCTTGGAGTTGAAGCCATTGATACGCTTGATCAGCAGCTCGGCGTACTCGCCAGCCGGGCGCGGGAAGAACGGGGCGCCGAAGCAGGTGGAGAAGGTCGACTTGATGCCGCCGCCCGAACCCATTTCGGTAGAACCCACCAGCGCGGTGTAACCGGACAGGAAGTGGTAGGCCGCCTGTTCGTTGTTCAGGATCGAAACCGGAGGCAGAACACCGGTCAGGTCGCAGGTCAGGAAGATGACCGCATTAGGCTCGCCGCCCAGGTTCGCTTCGGAACGCTTGGCAACGTGCTCCAGCGGGTACGCTGCACGGCTGTTCTGGGTCAGGCTGACGTCGGTGTAGTCGGCGTGCTTGTTGGCGTCGAGAACGACGTTTTCCAGCACAGCGCCGTGCTTGATGGCTTTCCAGATGACCGGCTCGTTCTTCTCGGACAGGTCGATGCACTTGGCGTAGCAGCCGCCTTCCATGTTGAAGACAACGCCTTCGCCCCAACCGTGCTCGTCGTCACCGATCAGGTAACGGCTTTCGTCGGCCGACAGGGTGGTTTTGCCAGTGCCAGACAGGCCGAAGAACAGGGTTACATCGCCTTCTTCGCCGATGTTGGCCGCGCAGTGCATTGGCAGTACGTCGGCCGCCGGCAGCAGGAAGTTCTGCACCGAGAACATGGCTTTCTTCATTTCGCCGGCGTAACGCATGCCAGCGATCAGCACTTTCTTGGCGGCGAAGTTGATGATCACGCAACCGTCGGAGTTGGTGCCGTCACGCTCAGGCTCGCACACGAAGTTGGCAACGTTGAGCACCTGCCACTGGTCGCGGCCAGCCGGGTTGAACTGCTCCGGGTTGATGAACAGGCAACGGCCGAACAGGTTCTGCCAGGCAGTCTGGGTGGTCATCTTCACCGGCAGGTAGTGCTCGGCGGCTGCCCCTACGTGAACGTAGGAAACGAAGTGATCCTGGGCGTTGTTGAACGCCTCGACGCGGTCCCACAGGGCATCGAACTTGTCGGCCGGGAACTTGCGGTTGATCGGGCCCCAGGAAATGGCGTCCTGGGTGGAAGGTTCTTCGACGATGAAACGGTCCGCCGGCGAACGGCCAGTACGGTGACCAGTCTCTACGACCAGTGCGCCAGTATCGGCTAGTACGCCTTCACCGCGTTGCAGCGCTTCTTTTACCAGCTCATCGACGCTCAGGTCGGTGTACACGGTGTTGTTGGCTTGCGTCATGAGATACCCCATCCGGCCCGAGGCCGAGTGCTCCAAACGTTTTGTAGTTGTCTTGAAAAAACTACTACAGCGAAAAAAGTGGCCGGATTATGCCAGAAACGCCCAAAAAAAGTAGGCCCCTCCTGTCGTAACCGCGCTTTTGCGCAATTCGACAGGAGATTCCCCTGTAATTAAACGTTTCAGTGGCGAGTTTCTGAGGCGGTGTCTGTACCGCCACCGGCAAACAGTTGCGCCACATCGCTTGCATCGAAGAAATAGCGCTCGTTGCAGAACTGGCAATCGATCTCCACCTGGCCGCCGCACTCTTGCACCAGCGCCTTGGCGTCATGCTCGCCCAGGCTCACCAGCGCATTACCGGAGCGTTCGCGCGAGCAGCTGCAATTGAAGCGCAACGGCTGAATGTCGAACAGGCGCACGGCATCTTCGTGGTACAGGCGGTGCAGCAGGGTTTCGTTACCTTCGGCCCATTCTTCAGGCTTGAGGGTCTTGGCCAGGGCGATCACGTGCTGCCAGCTGTCTTCACGCTCTTCGTCGTCAGGCTGGCGATCACGCGGCAGTTGCTGCAGCAGCAGGCCACGGGCTTTGCCGTTTTCGGCGTTGAGCCAGAAGCGGGTATTGAGCTGTTGCGACTGGACGAAGTAGTTGGTGAAGCACTCCGACAGGTTGGCACCGTCGAGGTCCACTGTACCCTGGTAGCGCTGGCCCTTGACCGGGTCGATGGTCAGGGTCAGGTGGCCCTCGGGCATCAACTGCGCCAGCGTGGCGTCAGCGGCGATCTGATCGGCCTCGTAGCGCGCCACGCCACGGATGTCGCGATCGCCCGAGCATTCCACCATCAGCAGCGGGATCGGCCCTTCGGAGCGCGCCTGCAGAATCAGCAGGCCATCGAACTTCAATGCCCCCACCAGCAAGGCGGTGGCGGCCATCAGTTCGCCGAGCAGCACCTGCACCGGCTGTGGGTATTCATGACGCGCCAGCACCGCGGCATAGCTGTCATCGAGAGACACCCACTCGCCGCGCACATCGCGCTCGTCGAAGATGAAACGTTGAGTGAAATCGGTATCAGGCAAATCGCTCATAGGTTTTGGCTATCTAAAAAATGATGACAAAATGGTTACAGCGGTTGTCGAAAACCTTCGAAAACCCGTGACAGAGCGCTCACAAGGCGCTCCGATTCCTGTTTGCAATAGAGGTATCTTATGGACAATCGACCACTGTTCCAAGCAAGGTGGTCCTTGGGGCCATTGGCAGCCTGCACGCTGCTTCCCATCGCTCTACTGTGTTTCTGGTTATGGCCTTTTGGCCAGATCCTGTGCCTGACTTTCGACGAGTGGCTGTTCCACAGCCTGAATGCGCCGCTGGCCGACAACACTACCTGGCGCTACATCTGGACCGTCGGCAGCCTGCGCCCGTTCGACATCGTCGTTGGCCTGATCCTTCTGGCAGTGCTTATCCGTGGTGACTGGGTGTTCAAGGCAGCTCAGGTTCGCCAGGCCTTTTTCGGCTTTCTGGTCACGCTACTCCTCTTAGTGGTGATTCGCGCGCTGTTTTCCAAGTGGGTGGATGCAGCCGGCTGGCAGCACAAGAGCCCGTCGATGATCTTCGACGACGTGGTGCACCTCAGCGACTACTACCCGAACCTGGAGGCGGCCTGGGAGCTCAAGGACCGATCCAGCAAGAGTTTCCCGGGGGATCACGCTTCGGTGCTGCTGATCTGGGCGCTGTTCATGAGCGTATTCAGCCGCCGACTGGTGCAGTTCCTGGTGATCTGGGGGCTGGCGGTGCTGTTCATGCTGCCGCGCCTGGTGGCCGGCGCCCACTGGGGGCAGGATGACTACATTGGCGGGTTGCTGATGGCAGTGCTGGCGTTGGGCTGGAGCTACTACACGCCGCTGGCGGCCAAAGGCAGTGAAGCGTTGATACGCTGGACAGCACCGTTGTTCACCCTGCTGGCCAGACTACCGCTTGTCGGGCGGTTGGCCGTGCTCCGCTAGATACTTGGGGCTGCTACGCAGCCCTTTCCGACCGGGCCGGCGCCCCGGCAAGGCCGCTCTCACAATGCTCGGTGAGGAGCTGGCTTGCCGGCGATGGGCCGCAGAGCGGCCCCGGCTATTCATAGCTGCCATGCAGCTGGTGAATCTGTCGGCGCTGCTTCTTGGTCGGCCGGCCATCGGTAGTCACGCCCATGGCCCCGGCCTTGCGCATTTCGGCCGCCTGCTCACGCCGCCTCACGCTTTCTTCGGTTTCCTCGTACAGCGTCTGCGCTTCTGGCGCCCCACGCCGCACCACCGACAACGCCTTCACCACCACGGTGCGTTCATCGAACCCGGTGCGCAGCAAAAATTCGTCGCCCACCCGTGGCTCCTTGCCCGGTTTGCAACGCTCGCCGCGGCAATGCACCTTGCCGCTCTCGATCGCCGCCTTGGCCAGCGCCCGCGTCTTGTAGAAACGCGCCGCCCACAGCCACTTGTCCAGGCGAACCTTGTCGTCGTCTTCGGCTTTTTGTGCCATCCCGTTACCTCGGATTCTGTCTTTCATCGAACTGTACTACCTTCACATACGGATGCAAAAAGTCCCCGCCATGCTTACAGTTCACCACCTTACTCGCAGGGTGCGCTTCGTGAAGACATTTGACCATTTGACTGTGATCGGCCTGCGTGAGTGGATAGCCCTGCCCGACCTTGGTGTCGCCGGGCTGCGCGCCAAGATCGACACCGGCGCCAGCACCTCAAGCCTGCACGCTACCGAGGTGGAACCGTTCGAGCGCGACGGCCAGCCCTGGGTCCGTTTCACTGCGCACCTGGGCTCGGTGGTGCAGTTGCGTCACCGGCGTTGCGAGGCCCCGCTGGTCACCATGAAAACCATCAAGAGCTCCAACGGCCACGCCCAGACCCGCTATGTCATCCGCACGTCACTGGCGCTGGGCGATGGTGTGTGGGAGGTGGAGTTCACCCTGGCCTGTCGCAAGAACATGCGCTACCGCCTGCTGCTCGGTTCCAAGGCCTTGATCCAGGGCCAGCTGGTGGTGAACCCCGGCTTGAAGTACGTCCAAGATAAACCGGCCTTTCCGGCCACCCTTTCCCCTGTCACAGGTGCTGCATGAAGATCGCTGTGCTGTCGCGCAATCCGCGTCTGTATTCCACCCGCCGCCTGGTCGAAGCCGGTACCCAGCGTGGCCACGAAATGGTGGTGATCGACACCCTGCGGGCCTATATGAACATTGCCAGCCACAAGCCGCAGATCCACTACCGCGGCAAGCCGCTGGAGGGCTTCGATGCGGTGATCCCGCGCATCGGGGCTTCGGTCACCTTTTACGGCTGCGCAGTGCTGCGCCAGTTCGAAATGATGGGTGTGTACCCGCTCAACGAATCGGTGGCCATTGCCCGCTCGCGCGACAAACTGCGATCACTGCAATTGCTGTCGCGCCGTGGTATCGGCCTGCCCATTACCGGCTTCGCCCACTCACCGGACGACATCCCCGACCTGATCCAGATGGTCAATGGCGCCCCGCTGGTGATCAAGGTGCTGGAGGGTACCCAGGGCATCGGCGTGGTGCTGTGCGAAACCACCCAGGCGGCCGAGTCGGTGATCGAGGCGTTCATGGGCCTGAAGCAGAACATCATGGTTCAGGAGTACATCAAGGAGGCCGGCGGCGCCGATATTCGCTGCTTCGTGGTGGGAGACAAGGTGATTGCCTCGATGAAGCGCCAGGCCAAGCCGGGCGAGTTCCGCTCCAACCTGCACCGGGGGGGCGTCGCCAGCCTGATCAAGATCACCCCGGAAGAACGGATTACCGCCATTCGTGCGGCCAAGGTGATGGGGTTGAGCGTGGCGGGTGTTGATATCCTGCGGTCCAACCATGGGCCGTTGGTGATGGAGGTGAACTCATCACCGGGGCTGGAGGGGATCGAGGTGACCACTGGCAAGAACGTGGCCGGGATGATCATCGAGCACCTTGAGAAGAACGGCGGGCCTAATCAGACCCGGACCAAGGGCAAGGGCTGAGATTTTGGGGGCTGCCTTGCAGCCCATTCGCAGCACAAGGCTGCTCCTACAGGGGATCGCGTAACCCTGTGCTGCGAATGGGCCGCAAAGCGGCCCCGACCCTCACACGGCGTTCCGGGGTAACAGCAGCCCAAGCGGCAACCGAACCCGCGCCTCGATCCCGCCACCGGACCGGTTACGCAGCTCCACATTCCCGCCATGCTGGGCCGCGATGCGCTTGACTATCGCCAACCCCAGACCGGTGCCCTTGCCGCCCCGTGCACGGTCCCCACGAATGAACGGGTTGAAGATGGTCTCCAGCTCCGATTCGTCGATCCCGGTGCCACGGTCCAGCACGCTCAGCACCACGTATGGTGCACTCTCGTCACCCGACACATAGGCAGCCACTTCCACGCCCTTGCCGGCATGGTGCAGGGCGTTGCCGATCAGGTTGCCCAGCATGCGCTTGAGCGAAACACGGCGCAGCGGGAACGGCGGGATTGGCTCCAGGCACAGGCGCACACGTTCTTTCGGCTGGTTGTACGGGGCCACCACTTCACGCACCAGTTCAGCCAGGTCGACCTCTTCCACCGGCTCGTCGCGGCCATCGCGGATGAACGCCAGGAACTGATCGAGGATCGCATCCATGTCCTCGATATCGCGGACCATGTCGTCACTCAGGTCGCTGTCGCTGTCCAGCAATGACAACGACAGGCGCAGGCGCGTCAACGGTGTGCGCAGGTCGTGGGAAACCCCGGCCAGCATCAGCTCGCGCTCGCGCCCGGCCTGCTCGACATCTTCGGCCATCTGGTTGAAGGCCTTGTACACCTCGGTCATCTCGCTGGGTGTATCGCTGATCGGCAGGCGCACGCTGCGCCCCTGGCCCAGCTGACGAGCGGCGAATACCAGGCGCTTGAGCGGCTGGTTCAACTGGCGCACGAAGATCCAGGCAGAGGCTGTGGACAACAGGCCGATGGCCAGGAACCAACCCAGCACGTTCCAGATCTTCTGCCCACGCAGCGGGTGCGGGTACAGCGGCACTTTCAGCCAGCCCGGGCCCAGGCTTGGCGCATTGACCCACAATGCCGGTGGCGCATGAATACGCAGGCGCACCTCGGTGTCTTCGCCCAGCTCCGCCTGCATCTGCCGTTGGTAGATTTCGCTGTAGGGCCAGTGCTGCTCGCCCTCGGGCACACCCGAGCCGGTCACGCGGATAAGGCCCGCCGCCTCGGCAATCTTGTCGCGGTTTTCTTCGTCGGCAGCCCAATAGGCGCGCAAGGTCAGCGCCACACCGTGGCTGTACTGACGGTCGACCAGCACGTCCTCGTTCATCAGCAGGTAGACCAGGGTCAAAGCCTTGCTGAACAGGACGACGATCAACACCAGCCACAGGGTGCGGGCGAAGAAACTCTGCGGAAACCAGAGCGGCGTTTTCATGGACGACGCAGCATCATTTACCCGCGTTTCCGTCTGGCACGAACACGTAGCCCACGCCCCAGACGGTCTGGATGTAACGCGGTTTGGACGGGTCCGGCTCGATCATGCGGCGCAGGCGCGAGATCTGCACGTCGATGGAGCGCTCCAGTGCATCCCACTCGCGGCCACGGGCCAGGTTCATCAGCTTGTCGCGGGTCAGCGGCTCGCGGGCGTGCATCACCAGGGCCTTGAGCACGGCAAACTCGCCGGTGGTAAGCATGTGCACTTCATCGCCACGCTTGAGCTCGCGGGTGGCCAGCGACAGCTCGTAGTCGCCAAAGGTGACCGATTCGTCCTCGCTGCCCGGCGCACCCGGCACGGCGGGGGCCTGACGGCGCAACACAGCCTTGACGCGGGCCATCAGCTCGTCCGGGTTGAACGGCTTGCCCAGGTAGTCGTCAGCGCCCAGCTCCAGGCCCTTGATACGGCTCAGCTCGTCGCCCTTGGCGGTGAGCATGATGATCGGGATCTGGTTGTTCTGCTGGCGCAGGCGCTTGCACGCGGACAGGCCATCCTCGCCCGGCAGCATCAGGTCGAGTACCACCAGGTTGAACACCTCGCGCTGCAGCAGGCGGTCCATCTGCTCGGTGTTGGGCACCGCGCGGGCACGGTAGCCCTTGCTGGTGAAGAAACGTTCCAGCAGGCTGCTAAGCCCCGGATCGTCGTCGACGATGAGAATCTTGTCACCTTCAGCGGTGTTTGCGGTGCCGGTCATGAATAACTCCTCTGATATCGCCGCGCATTATGGCGTAGCCATTGCTGCACGTTGCGTGAGCATTGTTAGCAGATTTTTCCCCCGGCGCCAGTTCCAGCTGGCTGGGCGCCATCACCGCAAGCCGTTTGCGATGGGTATAATGCGCGGCTTTCATCCAGCGCCGCCGGGCGAAAAGCCCACAGGCGACCCCCGTATTCACAAATGTCAGGTGGTTTACATGGACAGCATCAACAGCCGTATCGCCGAGGAACTGGGCGTACGCCCCCAGCAGGTTGAGGCGGCCGTGGGCCTGTTGGACGAAGGCTCGACCGTGCCCTTCATCGCCCGGTACCGCAAGGAAGTGACCGGTAGCCTGGACGACACCCAGCTGCGCCATCTGGAAGAGCGCCTGCGCTACCTGCGCGAACTCGACGACCGTCGCGCCAGCATCCTGTCCAGCATCGAGGAACAGGGCAAGCTGACCCCGGAACTGGCCCGCGAAATCAAGCTGGCCGACACCAAGACCCGCCTCGAAGACCTCTACCTGCCGTACAAGCAGAAGCGCCGCACCAAGGGCCAGATCGCCCTGGAAGCCGGCCTGGGCGACCTGGCCGACGGCCTGTTCAACGACCCCACCCTGGCCCCGGAAAGCGAAGCCGCACGCTTCGTAAACGCCGAAAAAGGCGTAGCCGACGTCAAGGCCGCGCTGGAAGGCGCCAAGTACATTCTCATGGAGCGCTTTGCCGAAGACGCCGCCCTGCTCGACAAGCTGCGCAGCTTCCTCAAGCAGGAAGCCGTGCTCAGTGCCCGTGTGGTGGCCGGCAAGGAAGAAGAAGGCGCCAAGTTCCGCGACTACTTCGCCCACGATGAACTGCTGCGCAACGCGCCGTCGCACCGTGCCCTGGCAATCTTCCGCGGGCGCAACGAAGGCGTGCTGAGCGCTTCGCTGAAAGTGGGCGAAGAACTGCCTGGCACCCTGCACCCGTGTGAAGTGATGATCGGCAACCACGTCGGCGTCGAAAACCGCAGCCGCCCGGCCGACAAGTGGCTGGGCGAGGTGGTGCGCTGGACCTGGAAGGTCAAGCTGTACACCCACCTGGAAACCGACCTGTTCGGCGAACTGCGCGACAACGCCGAAGGCGAGGCGATCAACGTATTCGCCCACAACCTGCACGACCTGCTGCTGGCCGCCCCGGCCGGCCCGCGCGCCACCCTGGGCTTCGACCCGGGCCTGCGCACCGGTTGCAAGATCGCCGTGGTCGATGCCACCGGCAAGCTGCTGGACTACACCACGGTGTACCCGCACGCGCCAAAGAATGACTGGGACCGCACCATTTCCATCATGGCCGCACTGTGCGCCAAGCACTCGGTGGAACTGATCGCCATCGGCAACGGCACCGCCAGCCGTGAGAGCGACAAGCTGGTGGCCGAACTGGTCAAAAAATACCCAGCGCTGAAAATTACCAAGATCATGGTCTCCGAGGCCGGTGCGTCGGTGTACTCGGCATCGGAACTGGCCGCCCGCGAGTTCCCGGACCTGGACGTATCGATCCGTGGCGCCGTGTCGATTGCCCGCCGCCTGCAGGACCCGCTGGCCGAGCTGGTGAAGATCGACCCGAAATCCATCGGCGTCGGCCAGTACCAGCACGACGTTTCCCAGCTGAAACTGGCGCGTGGCCTGGACGCCGTGGTCGAGGACTGCGTGAACGCCGTGGGCGTGGACGTGAACACCGCCTCGGTCGCGCTGCTGACCCGAATCTCCGGCCTCAACGCCACGCTGGCACAGAACATCGTCGCCCATCGCGATGCCAACGGCCCGTTCGCCACCCGTGCAGCGCTGAAAAAGGTCAGCCGCCTGGGTGAAAAAACCTTCGAACAAGCCGCCGGCTTCCTGCGTGTGATGAACGGCGACAACCCGCTGGACGCCTCCGCAGTACACCCGGAGGCTTACCCGCTGGTGCAGCGCATCGCCGCCGACACCGACCGCGACATCCGCTCGCTGATCGGCGACAGCAGCTTCCTCAAGCGCCTGGACCCGAAGAAGTTCACCGACGAGTCCTTCGGCCTGCCGACCGTCACCGACATCCTGCAAGAGCTGGACAAGCCTGGCCGTGACCCACGCCCCGAGTTCAAGACCGCCACCTTCCAGGACGGCGTCGAAGACCTCAAGGACCTGGAGCCCGGCATGATCCTGGAAGGCGTGGTGACCAACGTCACCAACTTCGGTGCCTTCGTCGACATCGGCGTACACCAGGACGGTCTGGTGCACATCTCGGCGCTGTCGGAGAAGTTCATCAAAGACCCGCGTGAAGCGGTCAAGGCCGGCGACGTGGTCAAGGTCAAGGTCATGGAAGTGGACATCCCGCGCAAGCGCGTCGGCCTGTCCATGCGCATGGGCGACACCCCGGGCGAGAAGGTCGAAGGCAACCGCGGTGGCAACCGTGGCAATGGCGGCAACCGCCAGCAGCAGGCCCAACGCCCGCGTGAAACCGCCACTGCCGCACCGGCCAACAATGCCATGGCCTCGCTGTTCGCCAACGCCAAGCAGTTGAAGAAGAAGTGATGGAGGTACCCCGCGAATACGTCGAAAGCGCCTTCAGCCAGCTGCTGGGCTGCCGCCTGCAACGCCTGGACACGGGTGTTGCCGAGGTGGCCCTGGCCCTCGAGCCGCACTTGCGCAACCGTGGCCAGAAGCTGCACGGCGGGGCGATCTTCAGCCTGGTGGACATCGCCATGGGCCTGGCCTGCTCGGCCAGCCATGGCTTTGACCAGCAAAGTGTCACCATCGAGTGCAAGATCAACTACATGCGCGCCGTCAGCGACGGCGAAGTGCTGTGCACCGCCCGTGTGCTGCACGCCGGGCGGCGTACCCTGGTGGTCGACGCCGACGTAGTCCAGGGCGACAAGCTGGTGGCCAAAGCGCAAGGAACCTTCGCGGTTCTCTAGCTCACCAAGCAGTATCTGCGGTATTTTCAGCAGTGCGCTGGCACTGCTGGAACCGCGTAAACCAGGCGACAACGCCAGTTCCTTTCTTCCTACCCTTGTAGACCGTTATCTCTACCCCCATATTGGGGCGACTGACGCGTGAAGGAATACATCTTGAGCGAACTCCTCAACCGCCGCCTGAGCCTGCTCGGCGCCAATCTTCCCCTGCTCAAGCAGTGCCTGCACGGTATTGAGCGCGAATGCCTGCGCGTGACCGACGAAGGTCGCCTGGCCCAGACCCCACACCCGGAAGCTCTGGGGTCGGCGCTGACCAACGAGCAGATCACCACTGATTATTCCGAGTCGCTGCTGGAGTTCATAACCCCAGCGCTGCCCGACCCGGCCAAAGTGCTCGAAAGCCTCGAACAGATCCACCGTTTCGTCTACAGCAAGCTGGGCGACGAATACCTGTGGAGCCCGTCGATGCCGTGCACGCTGCCGGCCGAGGAGGACATCCCGATCGCCGAGTACGGCAGCTCGAACATCGGCAAGCTCAAGCACGTCTACCGCAAGGGCCTGGCCCTGCGCTACGGCCGCACCATGCAGTGCATCGCCGGTATCCATTACAACTTCTCGCTGCCCGAAGCCCTGTGGCCTCTGCTGCGCGAAGCCGAAGGCAGCACGCAAGACAACCGCGACTACCAGTCGTCAGCCTACATCGCCCTGATCCGCAACTTCCGCCGCTACAGCTGGTTGCTGATGTACCTGTTCGGCGCCTCGCCAGCGCTGGACAAAGGCTTCCTGCGTGGCCGCCCGCACCAGCTCGAAGAGCTGGACGCCGAAACCCTGTTCCTGCCCTACGCCACCAGCCTGCGCATGAGCGACCTGGGCTACCAGAGCAACGCCCAGGCAGGCCTCACGCCTTGCTACAACAACCTGGCCAGCTACACCGACAGCCTGCGCAAGGCCGTGGGCACGCCCTACCCGCCTTATGTCGAGGTCGGTACGCACGTGGACGGCGAATGGGTGCAGCTGAACACCAACATTCTGCAGATCGAGAACGAGTACTACTCGAACATCCGCCCCAAGCGCGTCACCTACACCGGCGAGCGGCCGATCCAGGCCCTGACCTCGCGGGGCGTGCAGTATGTGGAAGTACGTTGCCTGGACATCAACCCGTTCCTGCCGGTAGGTATCGACCTGACCGAGGCGCGCTTCCTCGACGCGTTCCTGCTGTTCTGCGCCCTGGAAGACAGCCCGCAGCTGGACAACGGCGAATGCCGCCAGTGCACCGACAACTTCCTGACCGTGGTGAAGGAAGGCCGTCGCCCGGGCCTGGAGCTGCATCGTGATGGCCAGCCGATCACCCTGAAGGATTGGGCCAGCGAGCTGATTGAGCGTATCCGGCCACTGGCCGACCTGCTCGACCAGGCGCAAGGCGGCGATGCCCACGGCAAAGCCCTGGATGCCCAGCAGGCCAAGGTGGATGATGCCGCGCTGACCCCGTCAGCCCAGGTGCTGGCACGCATGACCGAGCACGACGAAACCTTCATCCAGTTCTCCCTACGCCAGAGCCGTGTCCACGCCGAGACATTCCGCGAACAGCCACTGAGCAACGAACAGCAACAGGCGTTCGAAACACTGGCCCGCGAATCGCTCACCAAGCAGTCCGAGCTGGAGCAGGAAGAGGTCGGTGACTTCGACCTGTTCGTCGGCGCCTATCAGGCCAGCATCCTGGCGATCAGCAACTGATGAGCCGCGCCGTCGCCTCGCGCAAGCCGCGCGCCAGCAGCCAGGCCAGGATCGAGGCGATCCTGGCGGCTGCGCGTGAGCTGCTGGCCGAACAAGGGGTGGCGGCACTTTCCATCTACAGCGTGGCCGAGCGGGCGCAGATTCCACCGTCGTCGGTGTATCACTTCTTCGCCAGCGTGCCGGCCTTGCTGGAAGCGCTGACGGCCGATGTACACCGGGCGTTTCGTGAAGCCCTGAGCGCACCGTTCGACAGCAGCGCGTTCAGCACCTGGCACCAGCTGTCACGGCTGATCGAGCAGCGCATGCTGGATATCTATAACGAAGATGCTGCGGCGCGGCAGCTGATTCTGGCCCAGCACGGCCTGAGCGAAGTGGTGCAGGCCGACCGGCAGCACGACATGGAACTGGGCGACTTGATGCACAAGTTGTTCGACCAGCATTTTCACCTGCCGGTGATGCCGCTGGATGTGGATGTGTTCGCCCTGGCCATGGAACTGAGCGACCGGGTATATGCGCGGTCGGTGCAGTTGCACGAGGCGATCACCCCGCGCATGGCCGAAGAAGGCAAGCGGGTGTTCGAGGCGTATCTGGGGTTATACCTGCCGCCGTTTCTGGCCAAGCGTTCCAGCTGAAGTTATTGGGGCCGCGTTGCGGCCCATTCGCGGCACAAGGCCGCTCCTACAGGAGATCGCATTCCCGTGTAGGAGCGGCCTTGTGTCACGATAGGGCTGCCAAGCAGCCCCAATATCGAGCAGCATCACAGCTTGGCGATAGACACTTCAGTCGATTTCACGAAGGCAATCACTTCGCTGCCAACCTGCAGCTCCAGCTCTTTTACCGAGCGGGTGGTGATGACCGAAGTGACGATACCCGAGGCAGTCTGCACGTCGATTTCCGACAGTACCGGGCCTTCGAGGATTTCTTTCACGGTGCCTTTGAACTGGTTGCGGACGTTGATGGCTTTGATGGTCATGATGTCATTCCTTCTCTATGGCTTCAGTCAGGTAAGTGAGTGGTTCAGTGCGCCCAACGCAGTTGCGTGGGCAGAGGGGCTACAGGGTCCGGCTCGGGCGCAGTGCCCGGGGCCGACAGAACACGGTTGAGCACTTCGCTTTCCAGCGCGGCCAGGCGGTGCGAACCACGTGCCCTGGGCCGTGCCAGGTCGACCGTAAGGTCAAGCCCGACTTCGCCGTCCTCGATCAGGATCACCCGGTCAGCCACGGCAACTGCCTCGCTGACATCGTGGGTGACCAGCAGCACAGTGAAGCCGTGCTGACGCCACAGGCGTTCGATCAGTTGCTGCATTTCGATACGGGTCAATGCATCCAGCGCACCCAGCGGCTCATCCAGCAGCAGCAGGCGTGGCTGGTGAATCAAGGCGCGGGCCAAGGCCACACGCTGCTTCTGGCCACCGGAGAGGGCTGCCGGCCATTCATTGGCGCGGTCGGCCAGGCCAACCGCATCCAGCGCTTCCAGCGCACGTGGGCGCCAATCACCCGACAGGCCCAGGCCAACGTTGTCGATCACCTTCTTCCACGGCAGCAGACGTGCGTCCTGGAACATCAGGCGGGTTTCTTCACGGGCCTCTTCCAGCGGCGCAGCACCGGCCAGCAACTGCCCGGCAGTGGGCTGGTCGAGCCCGGCCAGCAGGCGCAGCAGGGTGCTTTTGCCGCAGCCGCTGCGGCCAACGATGGCAACGAACTGGCCGGCCGGAATGTGCAGGTCGATGCCCTTCAACACTTCGCGCTGGCCAAAGGTCTTGCGCAGGCCATTGGAGGCCAGCGGGATGCCACGCAGCAGGCGTGGCGGCTGTTCCTTGAGCACGGTCATGCGCCCTCCTTCTTGGCCACTTGATAGGCCGGGTGCCAGCGCAGCCATACACGCTCCAGGCCGCGGGCGGCGAGGTCGGCGAGTTTGCCGAGCACGGCATACAGGACGATGGCCAGTACCACCACGTCGGTCTGCAGGAACTCACGGGCGTTCATCGCCAGGTAACCGATGCCGGCATTCGCCGAAATGGTTTCGGCAACGATCAGGGTCAGCCACATGAAGCCCAGTGCGAATCGCACGCCCACCAGGATCGATGGCAGCGCACCCGGCAGGATCACCTGGCGGAACAGGCTGAAGCCGGACAAGCCGTAGCTGCGGGCCATCTCTACCAGCGCCGGGTCGACGTTGCGGATACCGTGGTAGGTGTTCAGGTAGATCGGGAACAGCGTGCCCAGCGCGACCAGAAAGATCTTCGCCGACTCGTCGATACCGAACCACAGGATCACCAGGGGGATAAGCGCCAGGTGCGGCACGTTACGGATCATCTGCACCGAGCTGTCGAGCAGGCGTTCGCCCCAGTTCGACAGGCCGGTGATGAAGCCCAGTACCAGGCCGATGCTGCCGCCGATGGCGAAGCCCAGGCCGGCACGCCAGCCACTGATGGCCAGGTGGGTCCAGATGTCGCCGCTGCGCACCAGCTCGACACCGGCGCTGACCACTGCGCTAGGTGCCGGCAGGATGCGGGTCGACAGCCAGCCAGCGCTGACCGCCAGTTGCCAGACTGCCAGCAGCAGCACCGGCAGCGCCCACGGCGCCAGGCGCTGGGTCAGGGTGGAGGAAGTTACACGACTCATGGCCCGGCCCTCAGCTCTGCGACACGGATTTGGGCAGGATGTCGTTGGCCACCATCTCGCCGAACGGGCTTACGTAGCCACCGGTTTTCGGTTGCTCCGGGCGCTGAACATCAAGGTGCGGGAACAGCAGCTCGGCAACGCGGTAAGACTCTTCGAGGTGTGGATAACCCGAGAAGATGAAGGTATCGATCCCCAGGTCGGCATATTCCTTCACCCGCGCCGCGACAGTCGGGCCGTCGCCTACCAGCGCGGTACCGGCGCCACCACGTACCAGGCCAACGCCTGCCCACAGGTTGGGGCTGACTTCCAGGTTGTCGCGGTTGCCGCCGTGCAGGGCAGCCATGCGCTGCTGGCCCACCGAGTCGAAGCGCGCCAGCGAGGCCTGGGCACGGGCGATGGTGTCATCGTCCAGGTGCGAGATCAGGCGGTCGGCGGCGGCCCAGGCTTCTTCGTTGGTTTCCCGCACAATCACGTGCAGGCGGATACCGAAGCGCACTTCACGGCCTTGAGCGGCCGCTTTTTCGCGCACCTGGGCGATTTTCTCGGCAACGGCTGACGGCGGCTCGCCCCAGGTCAGGTACAACTCGACCTGCTCGGCGGCCAGGTCCTGAGCGGCCTCGGACGAACCGCCGAAATACAGCGGCGGGCGTGGTTGTTGAATCGGCGGGTAGAGCAGCTTGGCGCCCTTAACCTGGATGTGCTTGCCGTCGTAATCGACGTTTTCGCCTTCCAGCACCTTGCGCCAGATACGGGTGAACTCGACCGAGGCTTCGTAGCGTTCCTGATGGTTCAGGTGCAGGCCATCACCGGCCAGTTCGTCCGGGTCGCCACCGGTCACCAGGTTGAACAGCGCACGGCCATTGGACAGGCGGTCCAAGGTTGCCGCCTGGCGTGCAGCCACGGTCGGCGAAATGATGCCTGGGCGCAGGGCAACCAGGAATTTCAGGTGCTGGGTCACAGGGATCAGCGACGCGGCCACCAGCCAGGAATCCTCGCAGGAACGGCCGGTAGGGATCAGTACCCCACCAAAGCCCAGACGGTCGGCGGCCTGCGCGATCTGCTGCAGGTAACCGTGATCGACCGCACGTGCGCCGTCGGAAGTGCCCAGGTACTTGCCGTCACCGTGGGTCGGGAGGAACCAGAAAATGTTAAGGCTCATTGGAGTTGTCTCCTCAAGGGTGGCTCAGCCAGGGCGGCGCCCCGGCACAGGCGAATCAATCAAGGCGCGCTAGCGACCTTGGCCGGGGGTGTCCAGATCACGTCCTTGATGCTCAGCGGCTTGGGTATCAGCTTGAGCGCCTGGAAGGCATCGGCAATCTTCTGTTGCGCGGCCACTACCTCGGGGGTTAGCGGTGCTGCACCGTAGCCCTGGCGCTTGACCGAGGTCAGGGTGATGTCGGCAGGCAGGCCGAGCAGCGGTGCCACCTGGTCGGTCACTTCCTGCGGGTTGGCCTGCGACCATTCGCCCACGGCGCGCACTTCCTCGATGAGGGTGTTGATCACCGCCGGGTGCTGGGTGGCGTAGTTGCGGGTGGCCAGGTAGAACTGGTGGTTGTCGACCAGGCCCTTGCCGTCACGCAGGGTACGGGCCTGCAATTGTTTTTCCGCAGCGGCCTGGTACGGGTCCCAGATCACCCAGGCATCGACGCTGCCACGCTCGAATGCGGCGCGGGCATCGGCAGGGGGCAGGTACACCGGCTGGATATCGCTGTACTTGAGGCCGGCGTCTTCCAGGGCGCGGACCAGCAGGTAGTGGACGTTGGAGCCTTTGTTGAGGGCGACTTTCTTGCCTTTGAGTTCCTTGACCGACTGGATCGACGAACCCTTCGGCACCAGGATCGCTTCGCTGTGCGGCGCTGGCGGCTCGTAGGCCACGTAGAGCAGATCGGCGCCGGCGGCCTGGGCAAATACGGGCGGGGTTTCGCCGGTAACGCCAAAGTCGATGGAGCCGACGTTCAGCCCTTCAAGCAGCTGCGGGCCGCCGGGAAATTCGGTCCACTGCACCTGTACGCCCTGCTCGGCCAGGCGCTTTTCCAGCGTGCCCTTGGCCTTGAGCAGCACCAGGGTGCCGTATTTCTGGTAACCGATACGCAGGCTTTCGGCCTGGGCTTGGGTAATGGCGCCGAAGGACACAGCCGCCGCAAACAGGGCGACCAGACCGCGACGCAAGAAGACTGTGCGCATGGCGCTCTCCTGTGCGAATGAGGTTCGGGTTGCACCTGCTTGCCTCGTTATCGGGCGAGTAAGGTGGTGAAGCGGGTTGTGCCGGTCAGATGCTCCAGCGGGCGCTGATCAGGCGTTCGTTCAGTACGCCGGGGGCCACGGGGCGTGGCCGACGGGCCAGGGCAACGTGGAAGGTTTCCAGCGAGTCCAGCAGGCGTTCTTCCAGTGCCGGCACCAACTGCGCGGGCTTCGTGCCGTCTGCATAAGCCACCTGGCTGTCGTCGGCGAAGATCCCTTGCAGGGTCTCTTGTGCCTTGAGTGCCGACAGCACGGGTTTCAATGCGTAATCCACCGCCAGCATGTGGGCGATGCTGCCGCCGGTGGCGATCGGCAACACGATCTTGTGGGCCAGGGCGCGTTCGGGCAGCAGGTCCAGCAAAGTCTTCAGTGCACCGGCAAACGAAGCCTTGTACACCGGGGTGGAAACGATCAGGCCATCGGCCTGGGCTACCAGTTGCTGGAAGTGCTGCACATGCGGGCTGTCGAAACGGGCATGCAGCAGGTCTTCGGCGGGGAAGTCACGTACCTGGAACGTCACCACTTCAACGCCCCGGCCCTGCAGCCACTGGCGCGAACGCTCAAGCAGCACGCCGGAGCGTGAACGAGGACTTGGGCTACCACCGATTGAGACGACCAGCATTGCTGCGCTTCCTTGTGTTCTGTTGGAAATGACATTAACAGCTGCCGCATATATCTAGAAATCATATTTTTTTATTTGTTTATTCCATTTCTATCTTTTCCCCGCGAATACGGCCACACTTTTGTTCAGGCATAAAAAAGGGCCGTCGAAACGGCCCGAAAATCCCTGCTTGGCTAAGAGCAATGCAACGAGGAATCCTTTAACGATTTGGCTGTGGGGTCAGACGCAGATAGGGTTTGACCGCCCGGTAGCCTTTGGGGAAGCGCTGCTTGATTTCTTCCTCATCTTTGAGCGAAGGCACGATCACCACCTCGTCGCCGTCCTGCCAGTTACCTGGCGTGGCGACCTTGTGGTTGTCGGTCAACTGCAGCGAGTCGATCACCCGCAGGATTTCATTGAAATTGCGCCCGGTACTGGCCGGATAGGTAATGGTCAGGCGCACCTTCTTGTTCGGGTCGATGACGAACAGCGAGCGCACCGTCAGGGTGTCGCTGGCGTTCGGGTGAATCAGGTCGTACAGGTCGGACACCTTGCGGTCGGCATCGGCGATGATCGGGAAGTTGACCACGGTGTTCTGGGTCTCGTTGATGTCCTCGATCCATTTATGGTGCGAGTCGACCGGGTCTACCGACAGGGCGATGGCCTTGACCCCACGCTTGGCGAAGTCGTCCTTGAGCTTGGCAGTCAGGCCCAGCTCGGTGGTGCACACCGGGGTGAAGTCGGCCGGATGAGAGAACAACACCCCCCAGCTGTTGCCCAGCCACTCGTGGAAGCGGATTTTGCCTTCGCTGGAATCCTGTTCGAAATCGGGGGCGATATCGCCGAGTTTGAGGCTCATGGGCTGCGGCTCCTTGGCTGGGTTTTGTACCGTATGGGTTCAATGTGCCTGCATTCGGTTAAAAACAAAAAGAATAAATAACGATTTATTTATAACCAAAATTCATACGAAAATGCAGGTACAAAAAAACCTCGCACTAGGCGAGGCTTTCTTTGTGGATACGACTTACAGGAAGCTGTAAGTGTAGTTCACGATGAAACGAGTTTGGTCCTGGTCGTTAGCAGAGCCCGACCCTGTGCCGCGATATACGCCCTGACGAAGGCTGAAGCCCAAGCCTTTGAGCGTTCCTTCTTGCAGAACATAATCAACTCGCGCGTCACGTTCCCACTCAGTGAAGGTGCCGTTGCCGTTGGTGCTGCGGCCATCCTCGCCACGCAGGTAGGCTACCGAGGCTTTCAGACCCGGCACACCCAGACTGGCGAAATCGTACGAATACTGACCAAAGGTAGTATTTTCGCCAGCCTTGGCGAACTGGTTGATCATGCTATCGGTGAACAGGTAGAAGCTCGAGCCGCCGGCGCCTTCATTGGCCAGGCTGCCTTGGTTCAACCACACAAAGCCGCCATCATCACTGACTTGCTGATGACCCAGCATCAGAGCATGGCTACCAAGGGTGTAGGTAAACATGGCGGACCAGGTCTTGTTGTCGACCTCGCCGGGGTTCTTAGCGTAGCCGCTGTTGTTTCTGAACTCGTAACCGGCTTCACCATTGCGCCCGTCTTTGCTGCTATCGAAATAGCGCAAGTCAGTCTTGAACGACTGATCGTCAGCAATTTTGAAGACGTGAGTGGCACCCAGGAAGTGCTGTTTGTAGAAGTCTTCCAGGTTCGAGTAGTAGTACTGCAGGGTCAGGTCAGGGGTTAGCTTGTAATCCAGACCAGCGTAGCGGAACTTGTTGCTCTCCTGAGTAGCACCTTGAACCGACAAACCGGTACGGTTGCTCGAAGCACGGCCCATGGCGTGGGTCAGCTGACCGGCGTTGATGGTCAGGTTGTCGATTTCCTTCGACTGGATCGTGCCACCCTCGAAAGTCTGCGGCAGGAGACGGCCATCGTTGGAGACCAGAATCGGCAGGTTCGGCGCCAAGGCGCTACCGTAGTGCACTTCTGTTTTGGAGAAACGAGCCTTGGCGTTGGCACCCAGACGCGCCCACTGTTTCTCAGCAGAACCGTCGGAATCGCTAGGGAAGAAGCTGCTGCCGTTCGGGTGATAACCCTTACCACCATCGAGATGAATACCCCAGAGTGCTTGGGCATCAACGCCGAAACCTACGGTGCCTTGGGTAAATCCGGAAATGTAGTCAAGCTTGAAGCCTTGACCCGACTCACGGTTGTCCGGGCGAGGCTTACTGCCCGAAGCTTCACGGTTGTCGTTGTTGAAGTACATGGTGCGCGAGCTGAGCGACAGTTTGCTGTCTTCAACGAAACCGGCAGCGCCTGCTTGTTGGGCGAGAACCCCCAGTGCCACGGCCAGAGCCAGGCTGGACTTGTACATGTTTTGCTCCTCTACGTTCTAATTTTTGTGTATCTCTGGCGGAGGGATCTGCTGCCCCTTCTCACCGTGGATTGGCGATTTAGTCCCAAAGCGTGACTACTAAGTCAATCGTTTCTAAACGTTTCGCGACTTTGGTCTAAGACGCCAGCTGCGCTACAGGATAATGACAATCCTATAAATCCAAAATGACCGTTTTATGAATTGGTAAGATTTTTACGGAATATGGTTGGAACCTTTACAGCCAAACGTTGTAGCAATCCCGCCAATCATAACCATTGGTTATTTGCAAACGTTTGCTCATAACCTAATACCGTAACGTTCTATAGGGACGAAAAAGCCTAGCAGCGCGCTCTGATTTCGCCACCGGGCAGGGTTGCCCCAAAGTAGCGGGGGCCTTTTACGGTCAATGTGGGAGCGCACTACCCCTGGGCTTAAAGCATTTGGCTCCTAAGCTAATGCAAAAAGGTTATTTATTTCTAAATTCTTAGATCATTTAGTCTTCTCGCCATCCATCGCCCTGATTGCCTGACGAGAGGTTCACCATGATCCCGCACGCTCCGCTGCGCCTGTTCGCCGCCCTGACCCTCGCCAGCACCAGCTGGTTTGCCCAGGCCGCCGACCTGACCGTGGCGTACCAGACCACCGTCGACCCGGCCAAAGTGGCTCAGGTCGATGGCGACTATGAAAAAGCCAGCAAGGCCAGCATCGACTGGCGCAAGTTCGATAACGGCGCCGACGTGATCACTGCGGTGGCCAGCGGCGACGTGCAAATCGGCTACCTGGGTTCCAGCCCGCTGGCCGCTGCCGCCACCCGCAAGCTGCCGGTCGAGACCTTCCTCATTGCCACCCAGATTGGCGCCGGTGAAGCGCTGGTCGCCCGCGACAGCATCAAGACTCCGCAAGACCTGATCGGCAAGAAGGTCGCCGTGCCGTTCGTTTCCACCGGCCACTACAGCCTGCTGGCCGCCCTGAAAAGCTGGAACATCGACCCGTCCAAGGTACAGATCCTCAACCTGGCGCCACCGGCCATCATTGCCGCCTGGAAGCGCGGCGACATCGATGCCACCTACGTCTGGGACCCAGCCTTGGGCGTGGCCAAGGAAAACGGCAAGGTGCTGATCACCTCGGGCGAACTGGCCCAGAAAGGCGCACCCACTTTCGATGCCTGGATTGTGCGCAAGGACTTCGCCGACAAGCACCCTGAAGTGGTCAAGGCCTTTGCCAAGGTCACCCTCGATGCCTACGCCGACTACCGCAAGGACCCGAAAGCCTGGCTGGCCGACAAGGGCAACGTAGACAAGCTGGTGAAGCTGTCCGGCGCCAAGGCCAGCGACATCCCGGTGCTGCTGGAGGGCAACGTGTACCCCCTGGCCGCAGACCAGGCCAACGCCTTGGGCGCGCCGACCACCCAGGCACTGACCGACACGGCCAACTTCCTCAAGCAGCAAGGCAAGGTCGACGCCGTACTGCCGGACTACTCGCCGTACGTCAGCGCCAAGTTCCTTCCAAACTGATCCGGAGCCCGTCATGGCCTTGCTCGAGCTGGAGCGCATCAGCGCACAGTACCCTGGCGCCAGCACCCCGGTGCTGGCCGACATCAACCTGAGCCTGGGGCCACGCCAGCTGCTGGTGGCCCTGGGGCCGTCCGGCAGCGGCAAGACCTCGCTGCTCAACCTGATCGCCGGCTTCGTCGCCCCCAGCGCCGGGCGCATCACCCTCGACGGCGTACCGGTGCAGGGCCCTGGTGCCGAGCGCGGCGTGGTGTTCCAGGACGATGCCCTGCTGCCATGGCAGAACGTGCTGGGCAATGTCGCCTTCGGCCTCGAACTGGCCGGCGTACCCCGCGCCCAGCGTGAGGCCAAGGCCCGCGAAATGCTCGCCCTCGTCGACCTCGATGGCTTTGGCGAACGGCGCATCTGGCAATTGTCCGGTGGCCAGAAGCAGCGCGTCGGGCTGGCTCGGGCGCTGGCGGCCGACCCACGGGTACTGCTGATGGATGAGCCGTTCGGCGCCCTCGACGCGTTCACCCGCGAGCAGATGCAAGAACTGCTGCTGCAGGTGTGGCAGCGCACCGCCAAGCCGGTGTTCCTGATTACCCACGACATCGAAGAAGCGGTGTTCCTTGCCAGCGAACTGGTACTGCTGGCGCCCAACCCGGGGTGCGTAGTGGAGCGCCTGCAACTGGACTTCGGTCAGCGCTATGCCGCTGGCGAATCGGCCCGGGCCATCAAGTCCGACCCCGCCTTCATCGAAACCCGCGAGCATGTACTGGCGCGGGTGTTCTCCCAACGCCAAAGCCTGCAGGAGCGCGCATGAGCAGCCTGGACCTGCCGGTCGCCGGCAAACACAACGCCCAAACCCGGCCAGCCGCCAAGCAGCGCCGGCCATTGTCGACTCGCTGGATCAGCACCCTGACCCTGGCCAGCCTGCTGCTGGTCTGGTGGCTGGTGACGGCCGCCGGCTGGATCGAACCCCTGTTCCTGCCTTCGCCCGGTGACATCCTGGCCAGGGCCTGGACCCTGCTGACCCAAGGTTACATGGACGCCAGCCTGTGGCAGCACCTGGGCGCAAGCCTGGGCCGCATCGGCCTGGCGCTGGTGGCCGCGACCCTGACCGCGATCCCGGTCGGCATCGCCATCGGCTACAACCGCGTGGCCCGCGGCATCCTCGACCCGCTGATCGAGTTCTACCGGCCCATCCCGCCGCTGGCCTACCTGCCGTTGATCGTCATCTGGTGCGGTATCGGCGAGCTGTCGAAGGTGCTGCTGATCTACCTGGCAATCTTCGCCCCGATCGCCATTGCCACCGCCACCGGTGTGCGCACGGTCGACCCGGCCAAGCTGCGGGCGGCACAGTCGCTGGGCGCGACCAAGGCGCAGCTGATCCGCCATGTGATCCTGCCCAGTGCGCTGCCCGACATCCTCACCGGCATCCGCATCGGCCTGGGGGTGGGCTGGTCGACACTGGTCGCCGCCGAGCTGATTGCCGCCACCAGCGGCCTGGGCTTCATGGTCCAGTCGGCGGCGCAGTTCCTGGTCACTGATGTGGTGGTGCTGGGTATTTTGCTGATCGCCCTGATCGCCTTCGCCCTGGAAATGAGCCTGCGTGCCCTGCAACGCAAACTGGTGCCCTGGCACGGGCAGAGCCACTGATTGCCGACTGACCACGCCGGCAACCCGGCGCCTAGAACGAGAAAAGACATGAGCCTGACCGTTACCCCTCTCAGCCCGGCCCTCGGTGCCCAGATCAGCGGCGTGGACATCAGCCGCGATATCACTGCAGAAGAACGCGACGCCATCGAACAGGCGCTGCTCAAGCATCAGGTGCTGTTCTTCCGCGACCAGCCGATCAACCCCGAGCAGCAGGCGCGCTTTGCCGCCCGCTTCGGCGACCTGCACATTCACCCGATCTACCCCAACGTGCCGGAAACCCCGCAGGTGCTGGTGCTCGACACAGCAGTCACCGATGTACGCGACAACGCCGTGTGGCACACCGACGTGACCTTTTTGCCGACCCCGGCACTGGGCGCGGTGCTCAGCGCCAAGCAGTTGCCGGCCTACGGTGGCGATACCCTGTGGGCCAGCGGTATCGCGGCCTTCGAGGCCTTGTCGGCGCCGCTGCGCGAAATGCTCGACGGGCTGACCGCCACCCACGACTTTACCAAGTCGTTCCCGCTGGAGCGTTTTGGCACCACGCCGGAAGACCTGGCGCGCTGGGAGGCCACGCGGCGCAACAACCCGCCGCTGTCGCACCCGGTGGTGCGCACGCATCCGGTGAGCGGGCGCAAGGCGTTGTTCGTCAATGAAGGGTTTACTACGCGCATCAACGAGCTGAGCGAGCTGGAAAGCGATGCGCTGCTGAGGCTGCTGTTCGCCCATGCGACGCGACCGGAGTTCAGCATTCGCTGGCGTTGGCAGGAGAATGACGTGGCGTTCTGGGACAACCGCGTCACCCAGCATTTTGCGGTGGATGATTACCGGCCGAACCGGCGGGTGATGCACCGGGCGACCATCCTGGGGGATGCACCTTTCTGACAGTTTTTGCGAGGCCTTTGGCCTCCATTCGCAGCACAAGGCTGCTCCTACAGGGGATCGCGTACCCCTGTAGGAGCAGCCTTGTGCTGCGAATGGGCCGCAAAGCGGCCCCGGCAATCTAACGGACCAGATGCAGGTACTGCATGTGCCGCTCGTACTGGTCGAGGATGTCGTTGATGATCTGCTCCTTGCTGTAGCCCACCAGGTCATAGTTCTGGCTGCCTTCGCTCAGGTGCACCTCCGCCCGGTAATAGCGGCGGTTCTTCAACTCCTGCGTACCCAGCCCACCCAGGGCGAACGACGGCGTGAAGTAGCCACGCATCTGCACCTGGTAAATGAACGGCTGTTCCTCGCCATGGCCAATCTTCAGGCTGACGTTATCGTGGCTCGGGTCGTCCTGGGTAATCAGCACCAGGCCCTTCTGCTCGAACACTTCGCGGACATCAGCGATCGCCGGGCGCACCACGTCGTCCATGAAGCGGTACACCTCATCACGCGACGGGAAGTGCACGGCCTGGCTCAGGCGCTGGCGCCAGCCGCCACGGCCGCGACGTGACTGGGCGAACGGGGCCAGCGAGTGCATCTGCGCGATCTGCCGTTGCGACTCCAGGTAAAACGCCTTGTGCAGCCCCCACATCATGCACAGCAGAATCAGCGAGAACGGCAACGAGGTCAGCACCACCGCCGACTTCAGCGAGTCGATGCTGCCCGCGAACAGCAGTGCACTGGTGATCAGCGCCGTCATCGCGCCCCAGAAGATGCGCAGCCAGTTCGGCCCGTCCTCGTCCGCGTCGCCACCCTTGGCCGACAGAGTCGACAGCACCACAGTGCCCGAGTCGGCCGAGGTCACGAAAAACACGAAGCTGATGAACACCGTGGTGGCGATCACCACCTTGCTCCACGGGTAGGTTTCCAGCAGCAGGTACAGGCTCATCGACGGGTTATCCAGTGCCGACTGGCCCAGCGCGGTCATGCCGTGGTTGATGACCTGGTCCAGGGCGCTGTTGCCGAAGATCGACATCCACGCCAGGGTAAAGCCCAGCGGAATCAGCAGCACGCCAAACACGAACTCGCGGATGGTGCGGCCGCGGGAAATGCGCGCGATGAACAGGCCCACGAACGGTGCCCAGGCAATCCACCAGGCCCAGTAGAACACTGTCCAGCCGCCCAGCCAGTCGCGGTTATCACCGTAGGCATACACATCAAAGCTCTTGCGTGGCAGAGCGCCCAGGTAATCACCCAGGTTCTGGATCAGCGTGTTGAACAAGTGTTGGGTAGGCCCGGCAAACAGCACGAACAACAGCAATGCGCAGGCCAGGAACAGGTTGATGTCGCTCATCACCCGCACGCCCTTCTCCACCCCGGCAACGGCCACGGCCACTGCCGCGCCCATCATCAGGGTGATGAGGATCACCTGTACCCACTGGCTGTGGCTGATACCGAACAGGTAGTCCAGGCCGGCGTTCAGGTGCAGTACGCCAAAGCCCATGTCGGCACCCAGGCCGAACACCGTGGCAATGATACCGAAGCCATCCACTGCGTAGCCGATAGGGCCGTTGATGCGCTTGCCGATCAGTGGGTACAGCGCCGAACGCAACGCCAGCGGCAGGTTGTGGCGGTAGGCGAAGTAGGCCAGCGCCATGCCGACAAAGGCGAATACGCCCCAGCCATGCAGGCCCCAGTGCAGGAACAGGATCTGCATCGCCTGGCGCCCGGCCTCGGCCGTGCCCGCTTCGCCCTGGGGCGGTTGCAGCATGTGCGTCAGCGGCTCGGAAACACAGAAGAAGAACAGGGTAATGCTGATGCCGGCGGCGAACAGCATGCCGGCCCACGAGAGGTAACTGAACTCGGGTTCGTCGTGGTCGGCACCGAGCTTGATCTTGCCGTAGCCGGACAAGGCGGTGACCACCACGAAGACCAGATACAGCGTCATGGCCAACATGTAGTACCAGCCGACCGTGTTGGCCGCCCAGTTCTGCGCCGCCAGCAGCCAGTCGCCTGCGGCTTGCGGGTTGGAGATGACTACCAGGCCAAAGATGAGGATGAAACTTGCCGCAAAGTAGAACACCGGGGGGTTCATGCGGATTTTGCCGTTGGCGGCGGAAGGGTTCGGTGCACTCATCGGGCGTGCACCTCGTCGAATGACGTGAGGTTCGGAATGAACGGGTTCAGCAAAGGAATCCTCCTGTTGAACACCGGCAGCGGACCAGCGTTTTTACATTGAACAAGCGTTCAAGTTAAACATGGATCGGATTTCAATGCGAATTGGGCCGCTGATTGGCGTCCTCCTGCACTGGCCTCTTCGCGGGCTTGCCCGCTCCCACAGGTACTCCACAAGACCGATTCTTTGTGGGGTACTTGTGGGAGCGGGCAAGCCCGCCAAGAGGCCAGTGCAGCTAATATCAATGCCAGATCAGTTCTTGTCCTGGCAATCCAGCTGCAGGTTGGCCTGGGTGATGTTGCTTTCAGCAGGCACACTGCGGGTCAGCCACACGTTACCG